>Ga0123353_10000106_pt1 | contig 97549 bp, 88 predicted proteins | sample TergutLab28metaG_3_FD_92763 | JGI IMG/M metagenome (GOLD analysis project Ga0123353, IMG submission 92763) | Labiotermes labralis P3 segment gut microbial communities from Petit-Saut dam, French Guiana - Lab288 P3 | ecosystem: Host-associated > Arthropoda: Insects > Digestive system > Gut ...
CCAACCCATTGAAACTTGCCGGTCAGCATGAGATGCGAACAACGTTCGGCTCCAGCCACAGCCGGATTTACCAGATAGTAATTAAAATAATACTGGTCGTAAACGATCTCTTCCTGAGCCTTTACCTGTGTAAAAATACACGCTAATACAAAGAATACAATATATTTAAACTTCATCACAAAATGTTTTTCATCGATTAGTAATCATCTAAAATTGAAAAAACTGAAAACACAATTTTTTCCCTGACAAATATAGACAATATTATTAAAAAAACAAAAAAAATTATGCTTTTCTTTTATTCAATGTATGAGATATTTGAAAAAGATTCCTCCTTTCGCTTCGCTTCATTCGGAATAACAGGCATTTGCAAGGTACAGGGGAGCTCTTTTTATTTTATTTTCCTTCTTCAAACATCTTGTTAAAATTATCCAAAGATACTTTTTTTGTCGTGAGCTTGATAGAAGATTTAATGGCTGCCAGCACTTTTTCGTCCATCACCCGGTCTACTATGTTCTTAACCGTATCCTGATTTTTTAACATATCTTTCGCGTAATTTTCCAGCACATCATCAGGCATTCCCATCATTCCGTACTGGGCAAATTGGGCTTGTGCGGCTTTTTTGGCAAAGGCGGTAAGATCGGCATCTTCTATTTTTACCTCTTTATCTTTGGCTATTTTTTCCTTGGTCAAATGCCATTTCAACTCTTCGATCATCTTCGGATATTGGGCATCCAGCTCTTCTTCCGTTTTCTTGCCTTCGTTTGTCGCCAATAACCAGCGTTTCAGGAATGCGTCGGGAAACGGCAGATTGTCCAACTTCTTAATCAGCATATCGCGGGCGTCGATCATGAACTTATAGTTGCTATCGACTTCCAAAGAGGTCTTTATCTCATCCTGCAATTTTTGCTTGAATTCCTCTTCGGTTTTAATCACTCCTACTCCAAAGGCTTTGTCGAATAACTCCTGATTTAATTCGGCGTCTTTGAAACGGGTGATCTCCTTTATGGTCATCCGGAAATTAGCCGTCATCTCTTTTGCCTGTTCCTTGGATATTTTGAGCAATGAGGATATTTCGGTTTCGTTTTCAAACGCTTTTTTAGGATTGAAAGTCACTGCGCTGTCTTTTTCCGCTCCTATGAACAACTTTTTTTGAGCGTCGTTTTTCATGTACTTAGGGCTGAGGACGGCGTCTTCAACTTTTATCCCGTCTTCGACTATTTTTCCTCTTGCGCCCGATTCGAGCAGTTCTCCTTTAAGAATATCGTTTTCCTCGACAGTTTCCGCCTGTTCGTACGTTCCGTAACGTCCGGTATACGACTTGACGGCATTTTCGATCATCTTTTCATCTACCTGAATATCGTAGTAAGGAGCCGACTCTTTTTTGGTCAGTTCCACATTAAATTCGGGAGCGATACCTATATCAAAAATAAACTCGAAATTATCATCGTTATCAAAGTCGATCTCTTTTTGCTCGGTCTGGTTTGGAAGCGGTTCTCCCAATATCCGTATGTTATTTTCCTGAATGTATCCGAATAGCTTTTCGGAAATCAGCCTGTTGACTTCTTCTGCCAAAATAGCTCTTCCATACATCTTTTTCACAAGAGACATCGGAATATTTCCCGGACGGAATCCCGGAATATTTGCTTTTTGACGATAATTCCTGAGTGTTTTTTCCACTTTTTCCTGATAGTCGTTTTTTTCAATCTGTACCGCAATTGTTGCACTTACCTCGTCAATGTTTTTTCTTTCAATATTCATTTTTATATGGCTTAAGTAAAATCAGGGGGCAAAGGTAATAAAAATAATTTACGATTTTAGATTTACGATTTACGATTTATGGATTCCAATAAATATTTTCAATTAAATAGTCGTAATTCAACAGAAAATCAAGAATTTATAAATCTAAAATAGCTGTAGTTAAGAATCATGTTACTATAAGGTTATGTTACTAATGACGTGTGCCGAACAAGACCGGAGGTCTTACATGTGGATAACCCCGTGCAAGCCGGAGGCGTAGCTCGGGGTACGGAATCCTGACGATACCGGAACTACGCAGTAGTTCAACTCCTATCGGAGTTGTGTGTACCGGAGGCATCCTTCTGCCCCGAGCTGCGCCTCCGGCTTGCACGGGGTTATCCACATGTAAGACCTCCGGTCTTGTTCGGCACACGTCATTGATAACGCATATATGCTCTCTAAAAACACTAAGGGGGTAACTCAACGCCACCCCCTCAGTAGAAAAATCATTCTAAAAATTAATTTATCTGAACAATCAAATACCTGGTATTCGCCCAAAATGCTTTTGGGTCTTTGATTTTAAGCACCAGGTTTTTGTCGGTTGCCGATTTCTTCTCTATTACATAAGAGCCTGTCGGATGCGAGGTGTATAATTTGGCTTTTTTGGAACCCAAATCAAATTCCTTCACTTCGCGAATATCTATCTTTTTAAATTTACCTTTTTCGAGCCTGACTTTTTTCAGATCGCCTTCTTTCAAGCCTTTGGATTTTAATTCGTTTTTCGAGCCAAACGTGTACCAGCCTCCGTATATTTCTTCTTCTTGCGCTTTAATGGCGGTAAGTTGCTTGGCGCTCAGCGTAGACAATGAGTCTTTGCTCTGGGTCAAAGAAACTACTTGAGTGCTTAGTTGTTCGATCCGGAGATCCTTTTCTGCCAACTGGGCTTTCAGGTCGGTAATTTCTTTCTCCTTGTGCTCCAAGTCTTTCTGCAAGTTTGTCACCAAATTTCTGTAATGAGCAGCTTGACCTTGCGATTTTTTCAAATCTGCCTCCAATTGGTTAATCCTGTTTCTGTTTTCCTGGATTTTGCTTGTGATAAACTCAAGGTCTTCCTGTATGCGGGCTTTGCCTTCGGTATTAAGTCCTTCGTATCCCTGGGATTGGTCTATAATTCCAAGTTCGATCTCTCTGATTGTTCTGAAATTAGATTGTATCTCTGAAATAATTTCCAAAAACGCATCTCTTTCCTTTACCACCAAGTCTTTTTCGTGCTGGATTGAATCTTTTTGAAATTCAAGCCGTTCGATCTTCTTCTGATTACATGAAGCTGCCATTAATGCCATTAATGCGACTAATGTTCCTAAAATTAATTTTCTCATTTTGCTCTTTTTTTTAATTAATAATTTATTATTTCTCTTACTTAATTTTTTCCACTCAAAATTACAACAATTTCTCCTTTTGGCTCATGTTTTTCAAAATAATTTTTCACTTCTGCCAATGTACCTCTGACGGTTTGCTCGTGCAATTTGGAAATCTCGCGCGAAACGGAGACTTTCCTCTCCGGTCCGGCAACCTCCTCCAATTGCGACAATGTTTTAACAAGCCGGAAAGGAGATTCATATAAAACAATGGTACGTTCCTCTTCCGCCAACTCTCTTAGCCGGGTCTGCCTTCCTTTTTTTTGAGGCAAAAAGCCTTCGAAGCAGAAGCGGTCGTTGGGAAGAGCGGAATTGACTAAAGCCGGAACAAAAGCGGTCGCGCCCGGCAGGCACTCCACCTCTACCCCACTCTCTACGCATGCTCTTACTATTAAAAACCCGGGATCGGATATGGCAGGCGTTCCTGCATCCGAAACCAACGCTATGGTCTCTCCCGCTTTAATCCGGCGGACAATGCTGTCGACCGTTTTATGCTCGTTAAACTTGTGGTGCGACTGCATTTTGTTTTCAATCCCGAAATGTTTCAGCAAAAAGCCGGTTGTACGGGTATCTTCCGCCAAAATCAGATCGACTTCCTTCAGGATCCGGATAGCGCGGAGAGTCATATCTTCCAAATTTCCTACCGGCGTAGGGACTAAATACAATTTACTCATCTTGATTTACTCCGGTCAGGAAAAACGACTTTCCAATAATAAATAAAAATCTGCCACCGTTCCTGATTCCGCATCCCATGCAAATTCCCGCTGCACATAAGCCATGGCTTCCTCGAGCGATTTCATGGCGTCCAGTTTGTCGATCACTTTGTTCATCAATTCAATGCTTCCTCCGAATAACTCCTTTTGGTAGCGGTACCTGTCGTTCAGGTTAATCGCTTTACGCAAATTTTGTACAAAGCGACTCTCTGTCCGTCTGCCGGTTGCAATCGCAGGATTAACGGCAGGAATCCGGAACTTGAATTTTTCGTTTGTGGTTCTCTCCTGAACCTTTATTTCTTCCTGTACAATAATCGTACCTTTTTCTTCTTCCGGTTGCTGATTCTCTTCTTTCGGCTGCTGATCTATCTCTTCCGGTTGTTGGTTCTCTTCCTCCGGTTGTTGATCTACCTCCTCCGGCTGCTGATTCTCTTCTTCCGGTTGCTGACCTGCTACCGGAAGAATTTTTTCTTCCGCTTCCTCTTCTGCAAAAAGAAGCAGCGATTGAGTAACCGTTTTTTCTTCCCTGACTTCTATATTTTGAGAAACAGGGCTTTTTTCCTCCTCTTCAACAGGTTCAACAATATCGTCAAATACAAGGATACTCTCCTTTTCCGTCCATACTTCTTCCGGAAGAACTTCTTCTTTTTGCTTTTCTTTCAATTGGCAAAATTTATCCAATATATTTTGCGTCTTGCTTACTGCCAATTCTTGCATTACTTCCGGAATTTTATCCATTTCATGCATTCCTTCAGCAATGAATCCCAACTCTTTTATATCGTTTAATATAAATCCGATCAGTTCCTTTTTATCCATGAAATCAATATCTTCTGAAAATTAGGACAATACAAAAACCCTCCTCCTTGTTACTCTAACGGGGTAACATCAGGATTTATGCAAAATTATTCATATTTTTAGATATTCCTAACTATCTCTCCATTAAAATTCAAAAAGTATTAATTTTTTTTTTGATTGGAGATATTCGGAGTGAATAAATCATCTATATTTGTTGTTATGTTATTGTTAACTTAATTTCGATGCTATGAATGCTTCTTTTCAAAAACCATTTACCTTCGACAGGGTAATACGATTAATAATAGGAACGGTAATCGCCATAGCGGTTATCTATGCGCTTCATTATTTCAAGCAGGTGTTGCTGCCTTTTTTCATTGCGTGGCTGCTGGCATACCTGATTTATCCTATGGTGGAATTTGTCCGCGTCAAGCTTCGCTTCAAGAACAATACGCTTTCGGTCGCAACTGTTCTTATTGTGATCATCGGTGCTATCGTGAGCGCTATCTGCTTTCTGGTGCCTTTAGTGATTTCAGAAATTTTAAAGCTGAAAAACATTATTTTCAGGTATGCGGAAAACAACCACGGCGGATTAATTCCCCACAGTTGGGAAAGTTTTCTACAACAGTTCATCTCTGCATCCAATCTCGAACATCTTTTTGACGAGGGAAATTTCGTTGAGATGGTCAAAGGGTTATTTCCCCATGCATGGGGGATACTTAGCGGCTCATTCAGTGTAATGGTTACTGTCTTTCTGATTTTCATTGTTCTATTGTATCTTTTTTTCATCCTGAAAGATTATCATAAAATATCCAATGGGTTTCTTTCGTTGATTCCGGTAAAAAAACGGCAGTTCATTTCCGACTTGATGAAGGATATGGAGTGTAACATGAGCCGGTATTATCGCGGACAGGCTTCGGTCGCCCTGATCGTGAGTATTTTATTTTGCATCGGTTTTTCAATTATAGGGCTTCCACTGGCTGTGGCAATGGGACTGATGATTGGGTTTTTAAACCTGGTCCCCTACATGCAGACGCTGGGTATCCCTCCTACCATTTTATTGATGCTGCTGCGCGTAGCCGAAAATGGGGAGTCGCCGTGGTGGCCTCTTATTTCGCTTGCATTGGTATATATAATTGTACAAATTATACAGGATGGGTTCCTCGTTCCTAATATAACGGGTAAAGCGCTGGGGTTGAATCCGGCTGTTATCCTGCTTTCGCTTTCCATCTGGGGAGTTTTGCTCGGAGTGCTGGGGATGATTATTGCGCTGCCGGCTACGACGTTGATTATTTCTTATTATAAGAGGTTTGTGCTGGCGGAGAAAACAGAGGAGGAGGAAGTTGATGAACAGGTGATTAATATGTAAAATATTGGTCGCAGGCATTGATTTGCCGCGATATTTGCCGTCTCATGGCGTAAAATATCCGTCGTTTAACACGAAGACGGAAAGGCGCGAAGACAGAAAGTTAAAAATCAAACGTTAAACAGCAAGATAAAAGAGAGGATGCCTTTTAAGAATATCCTCTCTTTTATTGTTTATTTTATTTCCAATTCTGTGCCTGAATCCAGATCCAAATCGTCGGTAAAAATTACTGAGGCTCCTTCACCAAGGGTTAGCTTGGCGTTGTCGGTAACGGTTACGTTTCCTATATAGATGTCGCGGCAACTTGTAATGGTTGTATTTTCGTCGTATGTAACACCGGATATGACTTCATCCGTACACTCCTTCACGATTGTAATTTTATCTAAAAGTTGACTGTTTCCGTTATCAATCTCGTAAGTGGTAATAACAATGCTTTCTGTTGAAACAGACACATGGCTGTAAGTAGGTTTTCCAATTTGCCCCCAACGACCGGTAAACAAATCAGCATAATGCGTAATATCTGTAAATTTGCCATCAGACACGGGCAATATAGGACACGGAATAAAATCTGTAAGTGCATTACCAAAAGCGCCGTTAGTGAAATATAAGGTGCCTTCGCTAACATTAAAGAATCCTCCCGATTTGCCTGTTACGTTTTTGTAAGGAAGCTCTTTAGGCACTGATTTAACATTAGTTACTGACCCCTGCACGAGGGTTGTATCAAAAACGGGTCCTATCACCTCATAAATATGCGAGTGTCCTTGTAAAGCAATATCAATGTTTAACGAATCGAATAGCGGCGTCATAACATTGAACCAGTTCCTGCACGCGGTTTCACGTTGTACTCCATACGAACTCGAATAGATGTTTTTGTGGAAATATACAATACGCCATGTAATATCGGAATGAGCGTTTATTGAGTCGCGCATCCAATCGTATAAAGCATTGATATAGGCAGTGTTATAGTTCAGTTCACTATTAATGGCGAAAAATTGCGCATCGCCGTAAATGTAGGTATAGGTGCTTCCGTGTGTGTCGAACAAGGTACTGTTCAAATTGAAGTGACTTTTGAAGATAGCATCATTACCCGGTCTATCGTGATTTCCTTGTATCGGTGCAAAAGGATAATCGTAAAAGTAGTCTTGTTGCTTTTCGAAGAATTCGCTCATTAGCCCTATATGCTTGCTAAGAACGCTGTCTCCATGTGTTAAGTCACCGCAATGCAGCCAAAAATTAGCATTCGGATATTTGGTAAATGCCGCTTGGCTATTAGTTTGCAAAGTCATGCGATCATTGCCGCTCACTTGCGTGTCTGTAACATAAATAAAGGAGAAAGGCTCTTTATTGGCTTTGGCGGTTGTAAATGTACCCGTGCTTGACCATGCGCCTGCTTTACCCACCAGAAATGAGTAAGTAGTATTTGGCTCCAAACCGGTAACCACCGCTTTATTTTCAGTGTAACCGGGATATTGCGTACATGCAGCAGGTACCGTCTTAACAATATTGCCTCCACGCATAACTCTTACTTGTCCACCCGTAACACCGGAGCCGGTAAACCAATTGAATGCCATTTTGGTTGTAGGGTCATCGTAAATATTCATTACAACATTATAAGGTGTTGTTTGTGCAAATGCCGAAAAACAGGCAAAAAACACAACAACCCATAATAATATTTTTTTCTTTAAATGCAGTTTTTTACACATAATGGCTTTTAAGTATTATCGTTTCATGATTTTTTTAGCTATTCCTCCCTGTTCCGTCATCACTTTTACAAAGTAAACTCCGGCAGGCAAATGAGAAATATCAATTTCAATTTCAGTGGAGAGTGGAGAGTGGAGAGTTGAAAGTTGTTTTCTGCCTGTTACATCATAAATATCAATATTCTTCACTCTCAACTCTCCACTCTCAATTCTCAACTTTCCCGTATTGGGATTAGAATAAATTTTCAGCTGCACGCTCTCTGGCGAATCTATTCCTAACAAAAGTGTATAACTTAACATCATATTACCTGTCAACTCAAAACCTTCTTTATTCGTTTGCACTGAAAAGTCTGTATTCCGTACTGTTTTGTCTGTACTTTGCAAAACATAATATTCCGAATTATAGCTTATAACGCTGTTTGTAAAAACAGGATTGTTTAAATAAAAATACCAAAAAGTATATACCCACGGTTTATCATCCAATGACGCTGCGAACAATTCAATTATTATATTATTTTGCCCGGAACCATCAAATTCAGTCAATTGGTCCAACTTTGCCAAGTCAAGGTTGAGTAGTGAGTTCCCTGCACACATTAGCCTTTGCAATTGAGTACAATTTTTCAGGTCAATTTTGGTTAATTGATTCCCGTCAAGATTCAGCGTTTGCAAGGTTGTTAATCCGGCAAAAGAAGCATTTCCTTCCAACTGTGCATAACTCAAATCCAACGCTACAATCTTCTTGGGTGTTTCATCATTCCATGTAGCGAAGTCCCACGTTTCAGGGGCATTGGGTGTTGCCTGCAAGCCATTGTTGGCAATGAGGTCGTTTATTCTCCACACTGCCAAATGGTCGTAAGCTTGAGGCTGTTCTGAATAGATTAACCTTATTTCACCTGACAACACAAAACCTTCTTTATTCGTTTGAATTGAAAAATATGTATAATTATTCCTGTTTGTACTTTTCAAAATACCTTCCGAATAACTTATAGTGGGGCTTAAAAAAACAGGATTGTTTAAAGAAACAGGATAAGTATATTCCCCCGCTTCATTTTTGTACAATATAAGATATGTATTTTGCCTAGAACCATCAAATACAGTCAATTTGTCCAAGTTTGCTAAGTCAAGGTTGAGTAGTGAGTTCTCGGCACAGTTTAGACTTTGCAATTCTATACAGCCGGTTAAATCAAGTTCTCTTAAGCCGGTTAATATTTCTGAATCAAAATCAAAAATTTCTCTAAAATTAGAATTATCCACACAACTCAATGATTGCAATTGAGTACAATTTGTTACGTCAATTTCGGTTAATTGATTCCCGTCAAGATTCAACTTTTTCAAAGTTGTTAATCCCGTAAAAGAGGCGGCTCCTGTCATGAATATATCCATACCATAGTAATAGTAGGGAGGATTCGATTTCCACTCTACAATCTGCTTGGGTGTTTCGTTGTTCCATGTAGCAGCCCACCACCACCACAACCACCCCCACTGCTCTTCGGGCTTATTTTTGCTGAAAGTGAGGTCGTTTATTCTTTGCACAGCCAAAGGGTCGTAGGTTTGAGCCTGTGCGGTGTGCATGGCTGTTGCGCCTGTGAAGGCGAAAATTAAAATTAAGATTTTTGTTTTCATCATTTATCCTCCTTTATTTTATTTCGTTCATATCGTAATTACTCAGATACCACCTCCTATTCCGTCAAAATCATCCGTTTCACATCCACCTGGTTGCCTTCGGCAAGCAAGGCGTAGAGGTAAATGCCGGCGGGAAATTCCGAAGCAAAAACAGTTTCAATACCGTAACCGCGCTTTGTAATCACAGTTTGTTTGAGTTGCTTGCCCTGCAAATCGTAAATACATAACAATGCATTGCTTACCGTTTCAGGTACGTAGAATCTTATCTGCGTGCTTTGGTTAAACGGGTTGGGCGTGTTTTGGTAAAGTTTTGCCTGTTGCTCCACAGTAGAAGATATATTCACTACTCCGCCCTCTCCTTCGTCAATCACTACTTTTGCCGAGCGTAGCACAGAAGGTGTTGCTGTTAATTCATCCACTTTGGCGTTTAATCTGTCTACCTGTTCCTGCAACCTATTGTTTTGTTCAATGAGTTTGTCGTTTTGCTCGCTAAATTTGTCGTTTTGCTCGCTAAGTTCCTGTACGGCTTTTACCAAAGGAACCACAAATTCGGCATATCGAAGTCCATAAGCGCCTTTGCCGTTTTCGGGCGCATCCACGCCGCTGAAATCATACCCGATGCTTTTCGCTGTTTTTTCTACATCCTGTGCGATAAAACCTGTATAGACTATTTTCTCTTTACCGGCTCTCGCCTGTGCTTCGATTTGCTGTTCTTCGGGAGAACGCGACATGCGTACAGAATCTCTGAAACTGTTTATTTTCGGGTCGTCCGATTTCAGTAAATCATCTACCGCATCAAGATTAAAGTTATATGTTACCGGTTGCAGAGCATTGATAAAGGCAAGCCCCGGCACATTTGACCGAATGTTTTTCTTAGCCCTCCCATCCGAGGTAGTCGTCCAAGTGACATTACCGCCAACGCTGGTAACAGTGTAGTTGCCTATTACGACCTGATTGTTTGCAATAGCTTGTGCGTCATAACCAATGGCAGTAGTATTGGTCAGATCGCCGGCGAGAACATTTGCATAATAACCAATAGCGGTATTATAGGTGCCGTCATTGATGTGAAGTGCATAATAACCAACAGCGGTATTATGGCTGCCGGTATTGTAATAAAGCGCATAATAGCCGTTGGCGGTATTGTTGGCGCCTGTCGTATTGGAGTGAAGTGCTGCGTAACCGATAGCGGTATTGTTGTATCCCGTCGTATTGTAGCGAAGTGCACGATAGCCATTGGCGGTATTGCTGTTGCCCGTAGTATTGGAGTTAAGCGCTACACTACCGGTAGCGGTATTTTCGGAGCCCGTCGTATTGCTGTTAAGTGCTCCACCACCGATAGCGGTATTGTAGCCGCCCGTCGTATTGGAGAAAAGTGCATAAGAGCCATTGGCGGTATTGCCGTTGCCCGTCGTATTGGAGTAAAGTGCGTCACTGCCATTGGCGGTATTGTTGACACCCGTCGTATTGCCGTAAAGCGCTTGATAGCCATTGGCGGTATTGCTGCTACCCGTCGTATTGGAGTAAAGTGCATAAGAGCCATTGACAGTATTATAGCTGCCCGTCGTATTGGAGAAAAGTGCTGCACTACCAATAGCGGTATTGTAGGTGCCGGTCGTATTGGAGTAAAGCGCTTGATAGCCATTGGCGGTATTGTCGTAACCGGTCGTATTGGATAAAAGTGCTTGATAGCCATTAGCGGTATTGTAGTAGCCGGTCGTATTGGCGGAAAGTGTTCCACCACCGATAGCGGTATTGCGGTAGCCTGTTGTATTGGAGTAAAGTGCTGCACTACCAATAGCGGTATTGTAGGAGCCCGTATTGTTGTAAAGCGCTTGAGTGCCATTAGCGGTATTGTTGGTGCCCGTCGTATTGGAGTAAAGCGCTTGATAGCCATTGGCGATATTGTTGGAGCCCGTATTGTAGTAAAGCGCTTGAGTGCCACTAGCGGTATTGTGGTCGCCCGTCTCATTTTTGTAAAGCGCTTGAGTGCCATTGGCGGTATTGTGGTCGCCCGTCTTATTGGAGTAAAGCGCTCCACTGCCATTGGCGGTATTGTTGGTGCCCGTCGTATTGTTACGAAGTGCATTATATCCATTGGCGGTATTGTCTTCTCCCGTCCTATTGGCGAAAAGTGCAAAATATCCGGTAGCGGTATTTGGGGATCCCGTCGTATTGGAATAAAGTGCTGCATAACCGATAGCGGTATTGTAGGAGCCCGTCGTATTGGAGTAAAGTGCAGAATATCCATTAGCAGTATTGCTGGATCCCGTATTGGTGTAAAGCGCTTGATAGCCACTGGCGGTATTGTAGGAGCCCGTAGTATTGTAAAGCGCTTGATAGCCATTGGCGGTATTCCTGGAGCCTGTCATATTGTAACGAAGAGCATAATATCCGGTAGCGGTATTACCGTTACCATTCGACAGATTAGATAGAGCTCCGTATCCGAAAGACACGTTGTCCTGTCCGGAGGTTCCGGTGCTCCCCACTGAAATGTTGTTCATCTTAAAACCCCCGTTAGACGTTATTTTCAATTGTCCAAAAGCAATCACACTTGTGCATAATGCACATAAGAATAATAATGTTTTTTTCATTTTTTAAATTAATAAGGTTAGTAGTACAAATTTTGACGAATGTATAGAAAAAATATGAATTATGCTAATTTTTCAACAAAAATGAATGATATTAAGCACATAATATTGAATAGTTTTAATTATTATTTGAGTTAAATATATGATTTTCAATAAATATTCATAAAAAATAATATAAATTATTTTAGACTTAGTACTTACAATAAAAATGACAATGTTTTTTCAACGGTCAATTTTAATTCTTACATTTACATATAAACCAAAAAGAAAAAGCAGACGAGAGGGGTTTCACTTTTTCAAAACAATTCAAAACAGGACAGCTACTAAAGCCGTTTAATGGGAATAAAGGGAGATGGAAGATTTTGGAAATTAAAATTCATTTGTTACTTTTGCATTATTCGGATAAGCATTTTTCATTAGGAGAACCTTCTTATTAACTGTAAATTATGCAACAGTTAAAACAAAAATTTCTTGACAATCTGTCGGAATCTTACGACGAAAAGGAGATATTAAGCCTTTTTTTTCAATCTGTACAGAAAGTAACCGGCTGTTCTAAATCTGTTTTATTGGCTGATCCTGCTTTTTCTTTTTCGGACGAGCAGGAAAAGCGGCTGGATGCGATTTTGATTCGGTTGCAGGCTATGGAGCCTATTCAATATATATTGGGAGAGTGTGAATTTTACGGTTTGTCTTTTTGTGTAAATCCGTCCGTTCTGATTCCCCGTCCGGAGACGGAGGAGTTGGTCGAATGGATCGTTTCCGAACATTCCGGCAAAAGCGGGAGTTTATTAGACATTGGAACCGGAAGCGGGTGTATAGCGGTCGCAGCCGGCAAATTCCTGAAATCCTTCTCCATTTCCGCCATGGATCTGTCCGGGGCTGCATTGGCTGTTGCAAAAGAGAATGCGGAAAAGCACCATTGCCACGTTCAATTCATGCAGGCGGATATTTTAAAACCGGATGATGTGGATTTTGACGAAGATTTTGATGTTATAGTCAGTAATCCGCCTTATGTCTGCAAGGGGGAAAAAGGGAGGATGTCTCAAAATGTACTGGGATATGAGCCGCATCTTGCTCTGTTTGTCCCAGATGATGATCCGTTGCTTTTCTACAAGGCGATCGCTTTGTTTGGGAAAAGGAGATTGAAAGCGGAAGGTAAACTTTATTGGGAAATAAATGAAGGATTGGGAAAAGAATGTGTAGCTTTACTGGCTTCTTTGGGATATCGAGATATTGTATTACGAAAGGATATTTTCGATAGAGACAGGATGATTCGTGCGACCTTGTAGAGACGCGGCGCGCCACGTCTCTACAGAATGGCACCGAACGATAAATAACGAATAAAAATGAACAAATTTCTAAAATGATCGACTATCAAGAAGCGCTTTCCAAAGCGACAAAGCTTTGCTCTCTTTCGGAAAAATGCGAGCAGGATATACGGGCGAAATTGGACGAATGGCAACTTTCTATTGAAAATATAGAAAAAATCATTGCCTATTTGAAAGAGGAAAAATATTTGGATGAAATGCGCTTTACCCGGTTCTTTGCACAGGATAAGCATCGTTTTGCCAAATGGGGAAAGTCCAAAATTATTTTCATGTTGAAAAATAAAGGGGTCTCTTCCGAAGCGATTGAGGAGGCGGTTAAAAATATTGATTTCGAAAATTATTCGGAACAGTTAAAATCGCTGCTCACGTCCAAACTCCAGGGTATCAAATACAAAAACCTGTATGATGCGAAAGCGAAATTGTACCGTTTCGGGATGAGCAAAGGTTTTGAAAATGAATTGGTATTGAAAGTAATAGATGAAATTATATAGAAAATTATGCTGAAAGGTTTTTTCGAAAAAGATTCGCTTTGGGTTAAATCGGTTTTTATTTTATTTATTCCGTTGTTTTTCAGCATTCTTTTGCTGGGGTTAAATTTTGGAGTGGTGGCGGTTTTTGATATTACGGATAAAGTTATGACATTAAAATTAGCGCAACTTTTTTCCGCCACGGGTATGTTTATTTGCGCTTCTTTTGCGTTGGCTTATTTGTTTAGCCGTAATGTCAGGCAATTTTTATCGTTTCGGAAACCATCCGGAATGGCGCTGGTCCTTGCTATATTGAGTATGTGGGCTGCTGTCCCGGCAATCAATCTTATTGGCGATTTGAATAATCAAATCAGTTTTCCCGAGGCGCTGAAATCCGTAGAAGAAATTTTAAGGGCTTATGAGGAAGCGATTGAGGTGGAGATCAGGAAGTTCCTGTTGACTTCAACTTTCGACGGGTTATTGCTCAATTTGCTTATCATGGCTGTTATTCCCGCTTTTGGAGAGGAGCTTTTGTTTCGAGGCGTTATTCAAAACAGCCTTGCCAAAAATCTGACGAATAAAGTGCTGGCGGTTTGGATAACTGCGTTTTTGTTTAGCGCCATACATCTCCAATTTTATGGATTTATTCCGCGTCTGTTGTTGGGGGCTTATTTCGGATACCTGCTGATTTGGAGTAAATCCATCTGGGTGCCTATAGCCGCTCACTTCACAAATAATGCCACCATCGTCCTGTTTTATTTCTTTGTCAAAGAAAAAAATTCCGGCTTTGATCCGGAAAGGATCGGAACAACTGATTCGCCTTTATGGATATTATGGATAATCGGGAGTGTTCTGCTGTTTATGCTTTTCACTGCTGTGATATGGAGAAGCAGAAAGGTGGACGAATAGAAAGCAGAGAGTCTTTCATACATTTGCTTTTTTTTTCAAATATATTTTATATTTTTGTAACAAAATTACAAACAAATTTCTGCCTATGGTACAAAAATAGTATAATAATACGCACATTTAAGACATATTGAAAAAGCGTTTAACCTTTATTTTCGTTTCCTTAAATCTTAGAAAACCAATAAAATAGAATTTGTCCACGCTTTTTTATGTGCGTGTATGAGTGGGAAATACTCTGTTGCAGGACAAATATTAACATATCGTATAATTTTAAAATAATTACAAAAATGAGAAAGATAGTAAACTTAACTATTTTGGCAGTAATTTCTGCCGCAATATTTTCAAGCTGTTCGGTACAGAAAGCTACTACTACAAAAACAATGGATATAACAAATATCGGAGTTATACAAAAACCGGTAATTGTTGATTTGGACGTTCAGCAAACAAAAATAACAGGTACAGCATCAGACAAAACTAAGAAGGGCATCGAAACGATAAAAAACGAAGCTGTTAAAGATGCATTAAGCGCTTCCAAAGCAGATGTGCTGGTAGAACCTAACTTTACGGTTACTACAAAAAATTCAACTTCGACCGTAGAGGTTACCGGCTATCCGGCTAAGTACAAAGATTTCAGAAATATAGAAGAAAAAGATGTTACTTGGTTGAATGCTACAAATGATATTTACCAAGCAAGAATATTCGATCCAGCCCAAAAATCCGACCTTACAAAAGAAGAGCCAAAGAAGAATAAAACAGTATGGGCAATTATGGGTACTCTTTTAGGTACCGGTTTGGCAATTCTTATTGCTGCTCTGGCAACATCATAATTATTGCAGAGAATTTTCGGCTAAGAAAATTTTTTAGGTGCTATTTTGTTTTTAGATTCACTCTTTGAAATCCTCGTAAACGAGAACGAAAAACGTGATTTCACTTTACGCCGAAGGCGTTTCACACGGATAACCCCGTGCAAGCCGAAGGCGCAGCTCGGGGTAGAAGGATACCTTCGGGTACCCGTAACTCCGAAGGAGTTGAACTACTATGTAGTTCCGGCACTGTCAGGATTCCTTACCCCGAGCTGCGCCTTCGGCTTGCACGGGGTTATCTGTATCTGCCTCCTTCGGAGGCTTTGCAGCACGTAATATTACAATCTATGTGTTTGACAATTTTTTCATAGCACCGGAAAAAATTTCTTAGCCAATTTTTCATGTATTTGCCTGGACAAGCAATTTAATTATCTACTAAACGAATATGGAAAATCCCCCTCGTTTACTCCCCTATTCGTATTTGGCGCAAGCGACATTGAAAAACGAATTACGGCTCCTTTCAGCAAGTCGGAGTGTTTCAGATAATTTTTAGTGTATTCTTTTCCATTCATCTTTATGGAAGTGATGTAACGGTTTTCGCTATGGTTATTGTCGGCTGTGATTGTGACCTTTTTCCCGTTTTCCAGATGTAATGTCACTTTTTTAAACAGGGGCGAGCCGATTATATATTCATCCGAACCGGGACATACGGGATAGAAGCCAAGCGCAGAGAAAACATACCATGCCGAGGTTTGCCCGTTGTCTTCATCTCCGCAATAGCCGTCGGGGGCGGCGGAGTAGAGCTTATCCATCACTTCGCGAACCCAGTATTGCGATTTCCAGGGTTCTCCCGAATAATTGTAGAGGTAAATCACGTGCTGTATGGGCTGATTGCCGTGCGCATAATTGCCCATATTCATAATCTGCATCTCGCGAATTTCATGAATGACAAAGCCGTAATAGCTTTCATCAAACAGAGGCGGAACGTTGAAAAGGGAGTCAAGCATCCGGTTAAAGGTGTTTTTCCCGCCCATCAGATTAATCAATCCTTGCGGGTCGTGAAAAACCGACCAGGTATAATGCCAACTGTTACCTTCGGTGAAGGCATCGCCCCATTTTAAGGGATTGAACGGCGATTGAAAACTTCCGTCTTCATTTCGTCCGCGCATAAGGTTGGTTTCGGTATCAAACAGATTTTTGTAATTCATGGCGCGCCGCGCGAACCGGTTGATTTCCTCTTCCGGACGGTTCAATGCCTTGCCCAACTGATAGATACACCAATCGTTGTAGGCATATTCCAGTGTGCGGGCAGCGTTTTCCCTAATATTCACATTGTAAGGAATGTATCCCAAACGATTGTAATATTCATGTCCCAGACGTCCGGTCGAAGAGACGGACGGATGTACATTTTCCGTTCCGTGCAATGCAGCGCGGTAAAGCGTTTCGATGTCATAACCCCGCAAACCTTTCAGGTAAGCGTCGGCAACAACCGAAGCCGAATTATTCCCAACCATGCAGTCGCGATGTCCGGGAGTTGCCCACTCCGGCAGAAAGCCGCTCTCTTTAACGGTGTTGACTAATCCCTCCTGTATTTTGACGTTCATCAACGGATACATCAAATTCAGGAAAGGAAACAGAGAACGGAAAGTGTCCCAAAATCCGGTATCGGTGAACATATAACCCGGTAATACCTGCCCGTTGTACGGACTGTAATGCACCACATTACCATTGGCGTCGTATTCGTAAAAACTTCGCGGGAAAAGGACGGAACGGTACAGGCAGGAATAAAATGTGCGGAGGTTATCTATGTTGTTGTCTTCTATCTGTATTTTGCCAAGCACCTCATTCCAGCGATTTTTGCCGGCTGTTTGGATGTCGTTAAAAGAGCGGTCGCCCAGCTCGCGCAAATTCAACGCTGCCTGTTCGTGACTGATAAAAGAGGAGGCTACGCGGGCATGGACGATTTCACCTCTGCGGGTGGAAAATCCGATGACGGCACCCGTATGACCGGCACTCGCTTCCGGGATATTTTCCTTCAATTCGCCGTCGGCAAATGAGGCTTGGTAGGTAAACGGTTTATCAAATACTAAAACAAAATAGTTTTTGAAATTATCGGGAACGCCGCCGCTGTTTTTCGTCGTATAACCAATGATTTTGTTCTCTTCGGGAAGAATTTTTATGTATGAACCTTCATCGAAAGCGTCGATAACTACATACGAATGTTCATTTTCGGGAAAGGTAAAACGGAAAATAGCCGCCCGTTCGGTGGGCGCTATTTCGGTTGTCACATCATGTTCTGCCAGGTAAACATGGTAATAATATGGCTTGGCAACTTCCGCCTTGTGCGAAAACCAACTGGCGCGCTGTTCTTCGTCGAACAGCGGTTTTCCAGTGACAGGCATGATGGCAAACTGTCCGTAATCGTTCATCCACGGGCTGGGTTGGTGCGTTTGCTTGAAACCGCGTATTTTATCGGCGTCGTAGGTATATATCCAACCGTCGCCCATTTTGCCGGTTTGCGGCGCCCAGAAGTTCATTCCCCATGGCAAAGCGATTGCCGGATAGGTGTTACCGGTCGATAAGGAGTGTTTCGATTGTGTTCCTACTAAAATGCTGACGTAATCGACAGGCGTTTGTCCTTTGACTTGCCATATACAGGCAAAAAGGGTGAATAAAATGGCTTTGTATTTCATATAACAAAAATAGAAAATTTATTGATTGGAAGAAAATATACAGCTTCTGTTTGCAACGATTGCGTCGTTTAGGGCGACCGCAAGGGTCGCCCCTACCGGACGATGGTATAATTATAAACCGTTTTACCCGTGTGATTCACCATGTAAAATTCAATATTGCCGGATGAAACCGAAAATACGGAAAAACCGGGATCGGGATTGCAGAAAAGCGTTCCCTCCATGGGTTTTACACTCCGGGATTGTGAAGCCGCCGAATTGACCACATAATGCACCTTGCTACCTTGCGGCTGTATATGCTGGAAATTATGTATGTGTCCGCAAATGTACAAGGCGACGTTGTATTTTTCCAGCATCGGAACTACGCGCGCTTGCATATCCGTACGTTCGCTTATATTCTTTTCCGTATCGGCATATACGGGATGATGTCCGATCACGATTTTCCAGCGAGCGTCGGACGAAGCCAAGGTTTGTTCTATCCATTGCAATTGTGCGTCCATATCCTGCTGACCGGCATCGGAATACTGGTCATCGGTACGACAGTTTTCAATCAAAGGAGTGGTATCAATGAAAACCAACAAGCATTTTTGTCCGGTCGGGTCAATGGCTTGTTCCAACGAAAAATAACGCGCCGGAGCATTCCAGCGTTTACTGACGGTCGAATAATCGAGAATGGCTTGTACGTTGCCGTTGTATTCATGATTACCCGAAATCACATACCAAGGGATTTCCTGTAAGGAAGCCGCAGTGTAAATGTTTTCAAACTTCAAGTTCCATTCGTTATCGGCAATGCTCTTTACTCCGTCGTCGTTAATCGGGTCGCCGGCTACGGCAATTAAACGGATTTTGCCGGTTGCTGCCACTTCGCCCATTAAATCAGCAATATTTTGTTGTTGTGATTCACCGCGTTGCCCCATGTCGTTGGCTACAATAAAGTTGAAGTTTTCGCCGGACAGTTGCGGCAGGTTAGACTGTTGTTGCACCGTCAGACAGCTACTGAGAAAAAGCACCGATAGCAGAAATAATTTCCGAAAATGTTTCATAAAAATTAGTCTATAATGTATTTAACGCAAAATTAAGCGAAAGGCGTCAAGATACAAAGAAAGAGGTATGAAAAAACTTCGTATACCCCTGCAATGAAACAAATTTTTATATTTTCACTTGAATATTAATATCTTATAAGAAAATTATGTTTGAACGAAATATTGAAAAAGAATTAACACGTTGGGCAAACGATAAATCTTCCATTTTATATGATGGCGGCATTGCCCAAAATTCTTGAAGGACACATTTAGTATTGACCCGCATTATTGGCTCACCCGTAAAAGTTGTGGGGAAATAAACCTTATCAATTCAAGAATCTCTTTTTCCTGCGCCGGATGAAACCAGTGAATTTCTCCATCGCGGTTGAACCAACTCAGCTGTTTTTTCGCATACCGCCTTGAATTTTGCTTAATCATGTTACGGGCGAAATCCAACGTCCAGTTTCCGTCAAAATATTCGAAAAGCTCTTTGTAACCTACGGTGTTAAGTGAGTTCAGGTTTTTGTGCGGGTAAAAACGTTTGGCTTCTTCCAAGAGCCCGTTTTCAAACATAATATCTACTCTTTGGTTGATTCGTTCGTATAGTTCTTCTCTTGGCATATTCAGTCCGATTTTCAAGATTTGGAACGGACGTTCTTTCGAGCTTTCTTTTCTGAAAAAAGAATATGGTCTGCCCGACATAAGACAGATTTCTAAGGCATGAATGATGCGTTTATGATTTTTTTGGTCTACTATTTGATGGTATTCGGGGTCGAGGATTTTCAGTTCGGCACGGATATTTTCAATTCCCTCCTGTTGGTAACGGTTCAGTAATTCCTCGCGAAGTTCCTTGTCTACGTCCGGGATATCGTCAATTCCTTTGCAAACGGCGTCAATATAGAGCATCGATCCTCCGGTCATCAATACCGAATCGTGCGTTTGGAATAGCTCATCCAACTTACGAAGCGCGTCCATTTCAAAGCGTCCGGCGCTGTAATAGTCCGTAATGGAAAGCATTCCGACAAGGTGGTGCGGAACTCTTTTCAGTTGTTCTTCGGTCGGGGCTGCGGTGCCAATTTTTAGTTCCTTGAAAAATTGACGGGAGTCGCAGGAGATGATTTCGGTTTGTAGTTGCTCCGCGATTTTTAGGCTGAGTTCCGTTTTTCCGATGCCGGTGGGACCTAAGAGGATGATGAGGGTTCGCATAAAGTTTTTATATATTCAGGATTTCTGGCAGAATGGTACATCTCAATCACGTCAATAGTAGTTGGAGTTACAGAATATAAAACACAATAACTTCTATGAATGATGTTTCGGTAAGTTTTATTTTCCGTATTTTCTATAAAACGATTTTTCGGATGGGTGTCGGGATGTTGGCTTAACAATGATATTTTACGCCTTATTTCGCTGATAAACCTATTACTCACTGTTTTACCGAACATTTCTTCACTATAATTTTTTATCCTTGCCAAACTTGTAACAAACTCTGTAGAAAGTATTATTTTTCTTTGTCGTAGTGGTTTTTTGATGAATTGTTTAACCATTCGTCTGTGATTTTGTAAAATTCTTCCAATGAAATATGTGGAGCACATTCTCCATTTCGTACCATTGCATGAAAATCGTCTAATGTAACTGTTTGTTCTTCAGTCGGAAATTGCCAGTCAATATTTTTTTTTGCAGTTACTGTAGCCATAATTATATGCTTTTGAGAATTCGTAATACAAATTTATCGTTTTTTCTTGAAATACCAATAAAAAAACAACTGAAAAACTTGCACAACGCATAGTTAATCAGTTGTTGTTAACGTTGGTGCTTGTTGGCGTTTGTAGAGACGTTGCGTGCAACGTCTCTACTGCCAAATTCGCTAAATATTCCATCAATTAAACCACCTCACATAACAGAAATCCATCCGATATGCCAGATCCGGATTTTTAGGGAACATGCGGAACGCATATTTGAAGGTTCCGGCTTTCACGATCCTGTCTTCCAGCTTGAAATACAATTTGGATCCCTCTATTTTGTAAAGTTCCATCTCTTTTTTGTCCTCCAGTTTGTCTTCGTTATTTGCCGTTTTTTCGGTAGTAACGAAGTCAACGCCGATATTGGTGTCACCCAAATCCTTCACGTCGATTATTACTCCCATCAGGTATTTATCGCCTACTTCAGGATTTGTCATCAGCTTGTCCGGAAGATTGGTGGAAACTACTTCGATATGATCCCATTTGGCAGCTACTTTTTCCTTCCATGCTGCAATCTCTTTTGCTTTTGCAAAATTGCCTGCGGATATGAAGTGAAAACGGTCGTGCAACTTGGTGTAGAATTTGCTGACATAATCGTCCAACATACGTTTTGTCGTATATCGAGGAGCAATCAGAGCGATTGAGTTTTTAATTGTTTGAATCCATTCAGGAGAGTATCCTTTTGAGTTTATCGCAAAAAACATTGGGATAATCTCATTTTCCAGCATCGTGTAAATAGTTGCGGCGTCCAATTGGTCCTGATGAGCCTGATTTTCGTAAGTACGTTTCTCGGTCAGTGCCCATCCTGCGCCTTTCACATATCCTTCCAGCCACCAACCGTCTAGTACTGAGAAATTTACTACTCCATTCATCAACGCCTTTTCTCCCGAAGTTCCGGATGCTTCCAGCGGACGGGTTGGTGTGTTTAACCAGATGTCCACACCCGAAATCAGGCGTTTGGCAAGCGCCATGTCGTAATTTTCGAGGAAGATGATTTTTCCCTGAAACTCGGGCATGCGTGAAATTTCTACGATTTTTTGGATTAATCCCTGACCAGCGCCGTCGGCAGGGTGCGCTTTTCCCGTATAGATAAATTGTACGGGACGATTCGGATTATTTACAATCTTAGCGAGCCTGTCCAGATCGGTGAAGAGCAGATGCGCCCTCTTGTAAGTCGCAAAACGGCGTCCAAAGCCGATCGTCAATGCTTGAGGGTTGATTTTTTCGATGAGGGAGACAATGCGCGAAGGGTCTCCCTGATTTTTCAACCAGTTGTCTTTGTATTTAACACGGATATAATCAATCAGTTTTGTTTTCAGCGTTTGTCTCAGCTGCCAAATCTCCTCATCAGGCACTGTATTTATTTTTTCCCAGATATTCATATTGGACTGGTCGGAGAAGAAGGTCGGATCGAACTGTTTTTCATACAGTTTTTTCCATTCCACATCTGCCCACGTAGGCATGTGGACGCCATTGGTAACATAGTCTACATGAAGTTCTTCCGGAAAATATCCTTTCCAGATAGGGGCGAACATTTTTTTAGAAACCTCTCCGTGCAACCAGCTTACGCCGTTTACTTCCTGACAGGTGTTACAGGCGAAAACGCTCATGGAGAATTTTTCGTGCTTGTCTCCCTGATTTTCTCTCCCCAAATCCATCAGGTTATCCCATGTAATTCCTAATTTTTCAGGATATTGACACATATATTTACCGAATAATCCTTCATCAAATTTGTCATGTCCCGCAGGTACGGGAGTGTGTACCGTGTAGAGGGAAGAAGAGCGAACTACTTCTAACGCCTGACTGAAAGTAAGTCCCTTGTTTGAAATATAATCGCAAAGACGCTGGATGTTGATCAACGCGGCGTGTCCTTCGTTACAATGGTAAGTTTCGTGCTTGATTCCTAATTTGTCGAGCAGCAGGATACCTCCGATTCCGAGCATATACTCCTGTTTGAGACGGTTTTCCCAGTCGCCTCCATACAGTTGGAAAGTAATAGAGCGGTCATACTCGCTGTTTGGCTCCAAGTCCGTATCCATCAAATAGAGCGAGATTCTGCCTACAGCAACTTTCCATACGTTTGCAAAAATGATTCTGTCGTAGAATGGGACTTCCAGCACCAGCGGATTACCGTGTTCGTCTTTCACTTGAGAGATAGGAAGGTTCCCGAAGTTCTGAGGTTCATAGATTGCAATTTGTTCTCCATTCATAGATAACGACTGGGTGAAATAACCAAAACGGTACAAAAATCCCACAGCTGTCATGTTGACATTGCAGTCGCTTGCCTCTTTCAAATAGTCTCCGGCTAAAACGCCCAGACCTCCCGAATAAATTTTTAAAATATCGGTCAAGCCGTATTCCATACTGAAATAGGCTATAGATGGTTTCGCAGGGTCGGGTTTAGCCTTCATGTAAGCCTCAAATTTGGCATACACGTCTTCTATTTTTTTGGTCATATAGGCATTATTTTCAACCTCTTCTAACCGGTCGATACTTACTTTTTCCAAAAACAATACAGGATTCCGACCACAGTCGTTCCACATCGTATTATCTATTTCTTTAAATAAATCCGTTGCTTCATTGTTCCACACCCACCACAGGTTTTCGGATAATAATTGAAGCTTTTCCAGCTTTGCAGGAACTTTAGATTTTATTGTAACCTCTTTCCATGCAGGAGTGTTGGCATAATTGATCTTTACGTTCATTTGTCTTATTTTTTGAATGATTATTTTCTATTTTTTGAATGCGATGTTAAAAGCCTTTATGTAATAAGAGATAAATTCGTGCCAGGATGCTTTGTGTGCAATGTCCTGCGCCCGTTTTCTGAGTCCGGCGATTTCTTCTTGGGTTTTGTTGGCAAAAAGAACAACATTGTCCTGTATATCTTCTGCCACATCGTGGTAGTTGTATTCTGTCCGGAGGATCACGGCTACGCCGTTTTCAATATCCTTCGGTTCGTGCGATACCCACAATCCGAATCCCGAAAGGTCTGTCGTTATCGTAGGAATGCCGAATGCGGCGCTTTCCAAGGGCGTGTATCCCCAGGGTTCGTAGTAGGAAGCAAAAACAGTCATGTCCAGACCTATCAACAAATCATAATAGGAGTGGTTGAAAATACCGTCATTCCCGTCGAGATAAGAAGGAACAAAAATTACCTTTACTTTATTTTCCTTCCGGTTGTTCAAATTGAAACATTGTAAGGCGCTGATAATTTCATCGTTACAATAATTATACAAATCATGGGTAGTATTGTTGCAAATCAGTTGCACATTTGCATCCGGATTGTTCAATTTTTCCTGTAAATCTTTACGCGGACCGCTGATACATCCGGGAACCATAATGAACGCCACTACCTCTTTTTTCAGTTCCGGATTGAAATCCAGCCTTTTGAGCGATTCCAGAAATACGTCAATACCTTTATTTTTGTATTCGTATCTTCCGCTTGTCCCTATGAAGAGCGCATTTTCTTCGAGTGCATATCCGAGCAATGTTTCGGCTACTTTTTTCAAGATCGTGCGCGATTCGGCGTGTTGCTCCATGTATTTTTTTCCTTTGGGAACAAAATCGCTTTCAAAACCGTTTGGTGTTACAATATCGGGCTTTTTTTCCAAGAGCTGGGCGCATTCTTTAGCCGTCAACTCGCTTACCGTAGTGAAGCAATCGGCATTTACCGCGCCTCTTTTTTCTATCGAATGTTTGGCTGTTACATTCAATTCACAAGCCATCTGGTCGCCGTTGTAATTTTCAAAATGATCGTACAACGGTTTGTTATTGAAGCAAATGGAACGTCCCACAGTCGTGGCGTGGGTTGTAAATAATGTGCGGATTTCCGGCGCATTTATTTTGAGATACAATAATCCCGAAGCTGTCGTCCATTCGTGAAAATGGGCAACTGTTTTTTCTTTGGGCAAATGAAAGAAGGAACAAAAGCTTTCAATGGTTTTTCCGGCGGTATATCCGAACATGACGGATTCGTCGTAATCGCCATAAGAGGATAGAGAATCTACTCCGAATTTTTCCCACATTTGATAGAGAAATTCATTCTTCAACGACATAAAGGGTTTGAAATCGACCAAAAAGACAAGGGGCTTTCCCGGAATTTCCCAACGCCCTATTCGGACGTGCAGGCGCTCTTTTTCCGAAGCCTGTTTTCTCCATTCTTTAAACAATGTCTTGTTTTCCTTGAATAGCGGATTGTCCTTATTCCCGAAGTCCGGACCGATGTAGATATTTTTGTCTTTGTTCTGTTCCTGGAGCGCTTTCGCGCCGGTCGATAAAACGGTGTAAATGCCGCCTATTTTATTACAGACCTCCCAGCTGGTTTCAAAAATATAGTCGGGAATGCTCTCTTTTTCCTCCATGTTTGATATATGAATTATCTAACTCAAATTATTTTGAACCGCAAAAATAATCAAAATATTTTTTGATGCTTTGTTATTTAACAAATAATGAGAATTAAAGGTTGAAAAGGTTGAAATTTGGATGATATTAAATCCATTACTTAACTCTAAGCGTTTCCAATTCTTCAATCAGCTGAAAAATATCTGTGGATGGATTTTTACACTGTTCAAGTGCCTTAGACCTTGTAATAGCTTTTTCTTGTTCCTTATCCAATTGACACTTCAATTTATCATTCAAAATTCCTTTTTGATAATTTTTCAGATGATTTGACAGTTTCCGGATACATTCATCACTTGATATTTCTGTTTTCTGGTCATGAAAATGAAGTAAATACCACAACTCAAAACACGGATCCGACAAAAGCAAAACTACTTTGTCTATTTTCCTGAGTTTTTCGATTATATCTGGTACATCACAATCATATATCAAAAACGTTTTATCTTTCGAATGTACGGTTTTAGTCGATCTATAATTGCTGATATACTTTCCGGTTATATTGCTGCCGGATATTTTAGCGTTAATTTGAATGGGCAAACGGTAAACGGAACGCAAATATGTTACGTATGCCTCCTCCGTTTCGCCTTCGCAGAAAATAAAAAAGGTAGGACGAATAGATTTACCTTTCGATGACCTTCCTTTTTTCATTTGATAAGACTTTTAAGATTGTTTAATGAATCGTCAATATAGGGTATGGCATCGAATCTGCCCTGTAAATATGCTTTTTCCACATCCATCGTATCCCGGAAATCCTTGTAATCAAATAATGAATACAAGTCGCTTGAGGCGTCATCTTTTTTGTTGACAAAATAAATCTGGTCTTTACGGAGTTTATTCAGGTTCAACAAGTTGGTATTATGCGTAGTATAAATGATTTGAGCGGCATCGCTTGCATGAAACAGGCTGAGGATATATTCGACAATTTTTGTATGCAGGCTAATATCCAATTCATCTATTATCAGTGTTTTATTGTTTTTGACAACATCAATAACCGTTAACATGATATAGAAAAGCATAAATGTCCCGGAAGATTCTTCTGTTGCCATATCAAAAGCAAAATCCGGATTAGCTTTATGATAAGTCAGAAATGTTAAATAAGTTTGTTGAATGTCTTGCATTATAGCTTTATTAGCTTCTACATTAACGGTAAATGTTTTACCGGGTTTCTTTTCTTTTAACATTTCGACGCTAACAATGTCACTGTCGGCAATCTGCAACGCTTTGAGCAAAGTTTCCCTATTTTCTCTATATAACAATTCAACTAATGGCGCATCAAGGTAATATCCAAGAACAAATTTTTCATTGAAAAATTTAAAAACTTCTTTAGGAATTTCCCTGTCCATCTGGCTGGCGCGAGAAACATACAGCGTTTTAGTCGATGTGTTTTCCGCAATGTCCATCGGTTTGCGAATGGCGGAAGAAAAACTGTAAATCTTGCTTTTGTCTTTGCCGGCATATTCATTTCGGGTAAATATTTTCGCCCTTCGCCCGTTGGGGTAGTAATATAATGATTCCGATATGATTTGCACCAAACTAAATGAAAAGGAATATTCGTATTCAACTTCTCCAATTACAAACCGGATATAAAAACTACTGGGCTTGTTGATATGTAAATATCCCTCAAATTTGAAAGGAGTATAGTCAAAACGGATATTTTCATTGTAAGTATGCGATTGCAATATCAGTGAAATACAGCAGCGTATAGCTTTTATAATATTGCTTTTGCCGGAAGCGTTGGCTCCATAAATAGCGACAGACTTCAAAATTTGCATGTCTTTATAGGAAAAAGTATTGTTTTGCAGATTTTGAACCTTCTGCGTCTTACTGTTGCCCGCTCGCATATCCAGCACAATCTCGTCCTTAATCGAGAAAAAATTACTCAAACGAATCTCAAGTATCATTTTAATTGCTGTTTTTGAAATTATTTTGCAAATATACGAAATAAAATCAAAAAAACATACACGCTATGAAAAAAGATGAGGCTTTTTGCTTCGTTTCTTTTATTTTTATGTCCATTAAATCTTTATCTCCGTCGTAAACCGGTAAGGCAACAACGCATCTTCGCCGGCGTAGTCGATTCCTATTCGCGGCGTAGCGTTGATAGTATTTGCCGGAACATTTATTCCCCGATCTTCTATCCATACTAAGTCACCGTTGAGCGGCGTACCGCTGAGTGAAAAATGCAGTCCCAGCGCTTTGGCTAATTTTCCGGGACCAATCAGGAAATTTTTGTCGACTTTTTGCTTTCCGGTGCGTTGCAGCATCGTGTCGATACCGGTAAGCGGAACGGCGCCGCGAATCAATACTGCATGTGGCGTTCCTTCGGTGTTGGTAACGACATTAAACAACGAGTACATTCCGTAGCAAAGATAAATATAAGCATGACCGCCTTGCCAAAACATAACTTCCGTCCGCTTCGTTCGCCGTCCGTTATAGGCATGTGAGGCTTTATCGGTGACACCGGCGTAGGCTTCGGTTTCTACAATTACCGCTTCGGTCAGCAAGCCGTCAATGCGGGTGCATAGCACTTTTCCTAACAGTTCTTTGCTGATCTTTACAACGTCTTGGCGGGTATAAAATGCCTCGGGAAGTTTCGTCATCTTTTATCCTTCATTGCTGTAAATAATTTTTAAGTCGTTCATAATATGAGGTTTTAGTTTTGGATGTATGTATTTTTCAGAAACCAAATCCACTTTTTTATTCAGTTTTTCTTCTAAATCATCCTTCATACGCATAATATTAAACAAGCCAACAGCTTCTTTCAACTGATAAAGAATATCAATATCGCTGTTTTCTGTGTTCTCACCACGAGCAACGGAGCCGAATATGCCTATTTTCACGGGATGATACGGCAATATACTATTGATGATAATATTTTTTTGTAATTCACTAACCATAATCAAAAATACACTTTTATTTTACAGTAACACACTCTATTTCAATCAAAGCGTCCATCGGCAATCCTTTGACAGCAACACACGAACGCGCCGGAGCATTTTCCTTGGCGAAATAGGTTTTATACACTTCATTAAACTCGGCAAAAAGGCTCATATCAGCAATAAAAACCGTTGTTTTTACAATATCCGACAACTCAAAGCCGGCTTCTTTCAGGATATTTTCGATATTCCGAAGTATTTGATTTGTTTGAATGGATATGTCGGCTTCGCGCAGTTTACCTGTTTTCGGATCAATGGCAAGTTGACCGGAAGTATATAATACTCCGTTTGCCAATATCGCCTGATTGTATGCTCCGATGGCAGCCGGAGCTTCTGATGTTGAAATTATTTTTTTCATACGTAAAAATTGAAAATCACTGCGAATATACTCATATCTGCGTAAATTTCAACTTTTTTCCTTTATATTTGTTGTACTGAAAGTCCAATAATCATTTTTTAAAACGCAATAATATGAAATTTGAATTACCACCCCTACCCTACGCGATGGATGCTTTGCAGCCGGTTATTTCCGGTCAAACCTTGGAGTTTCATCACGGCAAACATCATTTGGCGTATATCAATAAGTTAAATGAACTGATAGAAGGAACTCATTTCAAAGGCGAGACACTGGAAGAGATGATAAAATCTGCCGATGGTGCGATATTTAATAATGCATCGCAGGCTTGGAACCACACGTTTTACTTTGCTACTTTTTCTCCTAAGGGAGGAGGAGAGCCAAGCGGCGCATTGGCGGAAGCCATCAACAAGAAATGGGGAAATTTCGAAAATTTCCGTCAGGAATTCAGCGATGCGGCTGTGTCCCTGTTTGGTTCGGGCTGGGCTTGGCTGGTAGAAACAAAAGATAGAGGCTTGGAAATTATCAAGGAGAGTAATGCCGGCAACCCGTTGAGAGAGGGACATACGCCCCTATTGACCTTTGATGTGTGGGAACACGCCTATTATCTGGATGTTCAGAACAGAAGAGCCGACCACATCAAAGGATTATGGAATATCATTGACTGGAACGTTGTCGCGGGCAGAATGAGGAAATATTAAAAAAATTTACGCGCCTGGAATGCTGCATAAACAATGCAGAAAAGAATTACGCCAAGGGAATACAGCAAAAGCCGGATATTTTTTATCGAAAAATCTGATTTCGTGCAATTTGCAAGAGTTGTATTCTTTTGGCTAAAAATGCTGTTGCCTTGCGGGATAAATTGTTTTGCCTTTCCGTATAGCCGGTAACAAAGCCATCCGATCAATATTCCCAGCAACATGCCCGAAATAATATCCAACGGGAAATGTACACCCAGGTATAAGCGGCTGTAAGAGCATAATGCCGCCCATAAAAAAGCTGCAATCGTATACCACCTGTACCTGAAAAGCAGGGATGAGAACATGGCGAAACCGAATGAGTTGGCGGCATGAGAAGAGAGGAATCCGAACTTACCGCCTCTGTAGTCATTTACATATTGCAGCAAATCCATTACCAGCGGATCCCTTCCGGGTCGGAGACGCCCCACTAGCGGCTTGATGATCGAAGATGAGATCTGGTCGCACAGGACAAAAAGAAGGATCGTAATTCCGATAATAAGCAATGCTTCTCTCTTTTTGTCTTTTACAATGACATAGAAAAAAGTCAAAAATGCGGGAAGCCATATAAACGTCTGAGTCGTCATCCACATGAAAAAATCCATGAAGGAAGTGTGATGTCCGCTCATATTCAGAAACACCAGTATTTCCTTGTCCCATTCTAATAAAGAGTTGATCATATTATAATTACGAATTATTAAGAACGCGCTAATTTAAGAATAAATCCGGGAAAAATTTTATTCATTACACTCTTATTTTCTTTTTCTGAAAAAATGGTTGAAATTCCCTTCTAAAAAGTCGTTTGTTCATAAAAGTTACCTACCTTTGCATGATTTTTTTGAGATAAGTTTTTCAATTTTTTTCGTATGAAAATTATCATAGCAGGTGCGGGCGAAGTCGGCACTCATCTCGCCAAAATGCTTTCCCGCCAAAATCACGACATAATTCTAATTGACGATGATGAGGAAAAATTACAGCAATTAGAATCCAATTACGACTTGATGGGCGCCATCGGCTCTCCCACTTCCATTAATGATCTGAAAGAAGCAGGCATATCGTCTGCCGATTTATTTATAGCTGTCACTACGGCTGAATGCCGGAATATCACAGCTTGTATTCTCGCAAAAAATTTAGGGGCTAAGAAAACGTTGGCAAGAATTGATAATTATGAATACTTGCTTCCAAAAAATAAAGATTTTTTTGAGAAATTGGGTGTTAACGCTCTTATATATCCGGAAATGCTGGCTGCCGAAGAGATAGTCAACTATGTGAAAACAAATTGGGTGAGACAATGGATGGATTTCCAAAATGAAGCCCTAATACTAACCGGTATAAAAGTGCGCGATAATGCTCCCATCATCAATCAAAAGCTGATGCACTTGACCGACAGCGCCGATTACCGGATTGTCGCCATTCGACGGGGAGCAGATACAATCATTCCTACGGGTAATGATGAAATATTGCCAAATGATATTGCCTATTTTATCACTACAAAAGAGTGCGTATCTCATGTCAGGAAACAAGCAGGTAAAGAGGTAATTAATGTTGAAGATCTAATGATCATAGGCGGTAGCCGCATTGCTGTTAAAACCGCGAAAAACCTTCCGGATAATATAAATATAAAATTACTGGAAAAAGATAAAAGCAAAACGATAAAATTGGTTGAGCAACTAGACAATACAACGATTATTCTGGGGGACGGAAGCAATCTTGAATTGTTGAAAAAAGAAGGTATAGAGTGTATGGATGCCTTTGTCGCCCTGACTGGTAGCTCCGAAGCAAACATATTAGCCTGTATTGCCGCCAAAAGATTTGGTATAAAAAATACGATTGCCGAAGTGGAAAACATTGATTATATTCCATTAGCTGAAAGCTTGAATATAGGCGCTGTTATTAATAAAAAACTGATTGCTGCCAGTTATATTTTTCAATACACGCTGGATGTGGATGTCAGCAGGGTGAAAGATCTGACCTACGTGGATGCCGATGTCGTTGAATTGACGGCAAAGGAAGGATCTAAAATCACAAAAGACAAGATCAAAAATCTGAATTTGCCGAAGAACCTGTTTATCGGAGGAATTATCCGCAACGGAAAAGGATATATCGCAAATGGAGAGACCATTATTTTGCCGGATGACGATGTGATTGTTTTTTGCCTCTCTTCCGGTATACGCAAGATAGAGAAACTCTTCTCCTGAAATTCGCTATGAAACAAGAAAAAATAATTAATATACGGCTGGTGTTGCATACGATAGGCTCCCTCTTGTTCTTTGAGGCTGCGTTTATGTTGATTGCTGCTGCCGTATCTTATATATATGGAGAGCCGGACTTCCACTCATTGCTTCTTTCTTTTGGCATTACGCTTGGAGTAGCCCTGCTGTTTTATTTTTCCAAAAAAGAAGAACATCAACAATACCTGAAAAAACGGGAAGGGTATCTTATCGTCGCTCTTATCTGGATTGTGTTCTCCGTGTTTGGGTCTCTCCCTTTCTTTATGAGCGGATACATTCCGAGATATACCGATGCTTTTTTCGAGACCATGTCGGGCTTTACCACCACCGGCGCCACCATCCTGAACGATGTGGAAATTCTTCCTCACGGGTTATTATTCTGGAGAAGTATTATACAATGGCTTGGCGGAATGGGGATAATCGTACTTTTTCTGGCTATCCTTCCGGTTTTCGGCATTGGAGGGATGCAGTTATATGTCGCTGAATTTCCGGGTCCGATCAAAGACAAATTACGTCCTCGAGTAGCTCAAACAGCTAAATTTTTATGGGGTATCTACACCATACTGACATTAATCGAAGCAATCCTGTTGACAATCGGAGGAATGAGTTTTTTCGACGCCGTATGTCATTCTTTTACAACAGTAGCTACAGGCGGTTATTCAACTAAAAATGCCAGCATTGCTTATTGGAATTCTCCTTTCATCGAATATACTGTCATTTTCTTCATGATGATAGCAGGGATAAATTATGCGATTATTTATGCTGCTTTAAAAGGAAATTTCAAGAAGTTGTATCAAAATGAAGAGTTGAAATTCTACCTTCTTTTTGGTTTTGGATTCTCTCTCATTACTGTGATAGGGCTTTTGTTTACTCAAAACCTGGGTGCGGAAGCATCCATTCGTACCGGTACTTTTCAAGTTTTTTCATTAATGACCGGAACGGGTTACAGCACGGCAAATTACATGAATTGGATTCCATTTTTATGGTCTTTCATGTTCTTTATCATGATCATCGGAGGGTGTGCCGGGTCTGCTGCCGGAGGATTGAAAACAGTCCGTGTGGCTCTGTTGCTGAAAAATAGTTATCACGAGTTTAAACGGTTGCTGCATCCTAACGCTGTTATTCCTGTCAAATTTAATCAACGGGTAGTTCCTGCCCAGATTATTACCAATGTGCTGGCTTTCGTGGTTCTTTATGCACTGATAGCGATTGTGAGTATTTTGATTTTTACGTTATTGGGTATTGGTTTTATTGAGTCTATAGGGACTGTTGTGTCGTGCTTAAGTAATGTTGGACCCGGATTAGGTTCAGTCGGACCGATGGATAATTATTCGCTGTTTCCTGATGCGGCTAAATGGTATGCCTCTTTTTTGATGCTTATAGGGCGGTTGGAGATCTTTACTGTGCTTTTTGTTTTGATGCCTTCGTTTTGGAAAAGGTAAAGCAGATTTATTGGGGGGTGTATTTTAAAAGGGCGTCATTGCGGGTTAAGCTCGCAATGACGCCCTTTTAAAATACATTCCCTTTAATTACATCCGTCCAATAACTGTTGTTGAAGGTTGTTGTCCTTTTCCAAATGCGGTACCCACTTCGCGGATAGCGTTTATACGCTCGCGTTCGAGTGCGCGTTCGTCGTAGTTTTTGAACTCAAATTTCCAATCTTCCTTTACGCTGTTTTTGATTTCGTTGTACAATGCAAGGGCGTCGGAATAACATTTTGCATCGGGTTCAATCATTGCCAGATACTCGCCTGCTTCCGCAGCGCCTGCTGCATTAGGCGAAGCTGCCCAAGCACTGCGAGCCTGTTGCAAAGTGCGCAGACAATGGTAATCGATATACTCCTTATAGACGCTTTTAGCGACTGCAGTTGTTGCATCGTAGCCTTTACTGCATTCAGGAACAGCCGAGAGATAAAATAATGCCTCTTCGTATTGCTTCATCGCCGCCAGATTCTGCGCTTTTTTGATGATCGTGTTGTAGTTATTATCGTAATAACTCAACATCTTCTCTTTACCTGACTTGAGAAATTCCTGAACTTTTGCATTGTCGGGATTGAGATTGCGAATACCGTTGATATAAGCCTTGTTTTCGTTCGCGCCGGTTGCCTGCAATTCCAACGTGGTGGAGGCAATCACTTTTTCTCCGAAATAATCGAATAATGATAGCGTTACACTTATTTTTTGCGAAATCATCACCGGTGGACCAGGAAGGATATCCTTATTCAACAACGCAAATTTCGATATTAAGTAAAACTGACCGAAACCAGCGCCGGCAATGCCGTCTTTGGTAACAATCTGACTCAACTTGGTTTCCAAATATGAACGTGTCTCTTCCGGAAGCGGGGCAATTTTGTCCTGAATGTACGGAATTACCACAATTTCACAATTTTGAGCGTTGAGTAACGCATAGTTGAAACTCAACACAACTGATAATAAAATGATTATACGTTTCATAGTATTTCCTCCTATTTATCTCCAATTATTAATACTGCTTGTCCTAAGCCGCGTTGGTCAACTTTTGAAGTTATATTGTAAGGCGCGGCTTTCAAATATTTTTGTAAAGATTGAACAAAGTTTTTTGTGTCCATTGGTCTACCTTTTTCATCGAGAAGCGGAATACGAACCTGGTCGAAAACAATAAAATTTTCGGATGAGTTTTGCTCACTGTAACGATGTTGAACGGTGTTTTGATACATCCAGTCGCCGATAATTTCATTTAATTCTTTACCTCCAAAGTCGGTTTCCAAGTCAATGTTTTGAGCATTCTCAAACACTTGTACTCTTACGGTAACTTCCCTGCCGTTGGTAAAAAGATCATCGAAGTGCTTTTGCAACTGCGAATTGAAATTATCTATGTTTGACAATACCGCTTCTTGCAACAGCGTAGGCGCATCTGCCGCAAACGAAGGAGCACCTACATTTGACGAAGCTGCTACTTGCTTGTGGGTATAAGAGTCTAATGCACGAAGGTTGTAGGAGATTGATTGTTTCGGTCCCGTTTTATTGATGGTATAATCCAGTTCCAGTGTAATGTCGGCTTTTGCTTGCCGTTTAATCATATCTACAGGACTTTCGACAATTTCTGCGCCCGACTTGCTTGTCATTGACCGGTTTATTGCCTGTTCCTGCTCCATACCACGTATAGCTCCCATTAAATCAACCAGCGGAAAACCTCTGTCGGTCATGAGTTCTCCTATCTTGCTGATTACCTGATTCACTTCCGAATGGGTTTGCAGAGCGATTTTGTAGTTGGGGACAAGCTCCGGCGTACCCTGATTGTCAAATTTCATCATATAACCATTTTTAGTGCACCAAGCTTCGCTCGGTACAACCATCAGCGTGGGCTTTTTTGCTTGCCCAAACATTGAAAAACTCAGTGCAACGCTGATAACTATCAAAAATAACTTTCTCATTGTACTATTGTTTTAAAATTCCGTCTTTAATTAATTTCTCTCTTAACTCTACTCTCTTAACCCGCACTACAACGCTGTAAGTGGACTGGTCTTCATTGCGAGACTCTTTGCCACGAAAAACCTGGTGCATTAGTCTTTCGTCCTGGAGGGTTACAAAGTCTGCGTATTCGCCGCCATCAGCGAAAAATTTGTTGAAATAACTTTCATATTTTTCTTCTGCATTGACTTCGAATATCAATGGTTTGGCATTGCATTCTTTGGAGCCTTTAAAATTGGCTTTGAAAATCACGTCGCGCACGGCGTTCTTTTTGGCTTGTTGCGCGGCATCGACTCTACCTTTGCCTTTGCCCCATGCTTTGAGCGTTTGCGAACCGTCGAGTTCTACGCCCAGACATTCGGTTTCGTTGGCATAGAATGATGATGTTGATGTTTTGCACGAAAACAAGAGCAATGCTATTGCTCCCATTATGCTTAATTGAAATATTCTCTTCATAATGTTATTCTCCTATTTTTAAAATCCATCTGATAATCCACGTATTATTCCCGCCTTTTCCAAATCCTGGCGAAGCATGTCTTTGGAAACGGAAATTACCGCTCCGTATTTGTATTCCTTGCCGATTTTAATACGCTCTACAGAGCCGCTGACTTCTGTGGCATACTTGGAGTATGCTTTGTCTTTGTTGAAAAAAGCGTTAAAAAAGTCGGACTTTTCTTGTTCCAATGCAGGGCTTTGCGCTATTGCCCTCTGTGATGAGCAGTTAGATTTGCCTGCATATCCTTTGAAGATAACGCCGTGAACAGCGTATTTTTTCAATACCTCGGAGGTCAGTTTGCTCTCTTTTGTATACACCCATACTTTTACGAGGTAGCTTCCCTGTGCGCCGTTGCCTGCGCACTCAATGTCGTAACGGAGATTTTCGGGCTTCTTAGCCTCTATCGAAAACGTTACGAAACATAACATTGTTATTAAAAATAATCTTGTTTTCATTTCTTCGTTTTTTTAATGTTATAAATTATTATTTTATCTCTCTAATCAACATGCCTACCATAAAATCGCCGCCGCTGACTTTCCTGAATTCGGTACCGGTCAGATTGGCATTGACTGCTTTTTCTTCTACTGCCATATAGCGGTTATCCCATATTTTGCCGGGTACAGGTTTGATTACGCCTACCCTTTTGTATTCCGTTTTGCCGTTCTTGTCGATTGATTGTTCCAATACTTCAAACTTTGAAGCGACATCAACACCTTCTTTCATGCCGATTTTTGCCGTAATTGTAGGACCTGTTGAAAATAGAGGTGTTTTTACACGAAATTCTTCATGGGCGCGTTGCAATTCCACGATTGATTTATCTATGGCGCGAGTACAGACTTTACGTATCATTTGTTCGGGCGTCTCTGTGTTTAGACCTTCGATAGAGGTATTACCACTATTAACCGATTGCTTGCCTATGTATTTCATCTTGAACAGTTTCTTTTCGTCGTTGAACGCCTCTTTCTTTTTGGCGTCAAAGTCCTGTTCTGTTATATAATAAGAGGTGTACAAGGTTGCTGCAACTTCGTCGTTCCAGTCCAAACGATACAAATAAGTGGTTACTGTTACTTTAAAACCCTTGATGGATGCTACTAAGTCGCCGGCTTTATCGGTCAATGCCGTCACGTAGGAATTTCCCATAGCTGCACCGGCAATCTGTCCGCCTATTTTTAAAGCCATTGCGGATGTTTTAGCTACGTCAGCTTTGTCAAGATACTTAATATCATTGACAATCAGATAGGTATTCCCGATTAATTCTTCGCCTGCATCCGCCAGTTGCGCTGTGCCGCGCGCCGACATTTTGGCTATATTGACATCAAAATAGGAAGCGTCGTATTGTCCTCTGTCTGCAATCAAATTCATGTCAAAATATCCTGTTTCAGGATCGCGATCGAACCATTTTCCGACCATTCGGCGAGGCAGTGCATTTTTTTCAATAAAAGAGTTAATCACCTCTAGTTTTTCCTGCCGTTTTTCGTCGGAAGAGACTATTTTGACGCTTAAATCATGGTTATTGAACTTGTCGGGAACAGGAATGGTAAAAAACACGCCTGTAATTTCCTTATCAAATTGTTGTGAAGGGTGCGATATCAGCATGGAATAAAGCGAACTGCGGCGGTATTTCGTCTCTTCTTGAGAAGAAACACTTAGTACTGTAAATACTAATATTATGGTGGTTATATATTTGTTCATGATTATTTTTTTTTAAAAGTCCCACATATCATTTGGTATAATATCTTTTATCTTGAATTTATCCTGCGGACGGTCTTTATACAGGCGATAGAGTTTTGTGTGCCGCTTTGTCAGAGGTTTTTTTCCATTCTGCACATAAAAAAGATTGGTCATTTCCTGTACCTCTTCGGGGGTTTCGACAACAAATGGAATCATCACATTGCCTTTTTTGTCTATACCACCCCATTTTCTGCTGTCGTTTTTGACACCAGCTATTCCATTATTATCAAAAACAGTCGCATCTAAATAATCTGTTTTCAAAACGGTTTCGTTTTGAGGATTTATCCAACTTGCTCTTCTATCTTTAATAACGGTAGCCAGTCCGTCTTTGAAATCATACGCTTTGCTATGTTTCAATGGAATAACTTCTTCTCCTTTCAAATCAATCCAACCCCATGAAGATGATCCGTCGGAAACCATTGCCAGATTTTCATCATTGAATTTCTCAATGGAACGGTATTTCAAAGGTGTTATCAACTGTCCGGTACTATTAATGATGCCCCAACTGCCGCTTTGGATACCGCCATCTTCATCTTTTTTTCCATCTTTGGTAACAAAAAAGTGACCTCCATTATTCGAAGGAACGATTACTTCCTTGTAGTCAAATCCGCTGACTGTCTTGCCGTCGGTATTGATAATCGCCCATTTTCCATCTTTTTTTATCGCCGAATATGTATTAACAAATTGAGTGATGCAATCTTCATAAACCAATTCAACTATTTCTTTTCCGTTTGTATCGATAAAACCGAAAAGCATATTTTTCTTTCCCTTCACACTAACGGCGGCACATCCGTCGGCAAACGGAAACGCCCCGTCGTATTTCAGAGGAGTTACTTCTTTCCCTTTGGTATTGATGTATCCATACTTTTTACCTTTTTGCACCCAGGCATATCCATCGGCAGAGAATGTAGTTTGTACATTGGTATATTCTATTTTAGTAAGTTCGTCGCCATTACTTTTCAAATAGCCCCACTTTCCACCTACTATTTTATCTGTTTTCTTATCTTTCTTGCCTCCTACATTTACCTGGCATATACCTTTTTCATCAAACTGCCCGATCAATGCGTATTTGGGTTTCACCACTTCATTGGCATTCTTGTCTATAAAGCCATAATTAGCGCCAATCAGCTCATCGGTGTTTTTGTCTACAGAGCCGCCAACGCTTACTTTGCACAGCCCAAACTCATTGAAGGCGCCGACAGAAGTATACTTAGGCTTGATTTTGTATTCGCCCGATTCGTTGATAAAGCCATACTGGCTACCTTTTTTTACACTGGCAATACCGTTAAAGAAATCACCCGCTTCGTCAAATTGGGCTTTAATGACAAATTGTCCTTCGTCATTTACATAGCCGAATTTTCCTTTTTCGTTTTCTCGTGGAGCAAGTTGTGCATAAATCGACACACTTAGCATCCAAATGAGTAACACATTTGTTAACTTTCTCATAAAAACATTATTTATTTTTTATTATTTCGAGGCAAAGATAAAAGAATTTTATTATATAAAATGACACATAACGTTAAAAAAATTTTACTTTATTTCTCTGATAAGCATACCGGGATAAAAATTGTCGCCGCTGACCTTTTTAAATTCAGTTGCGCCTAAACCAGCGCCTTCAAAACCTTCTTCGACCGACAAATAACGATTGTCCCAAATTTTGCCCTTAACAGGCTGTACGATGCCTACTCTACGGTAAGAAGCACGACCTTTGGCGTCTTCCTGTCTTTCGAGAACTTCGTATTTCGCGTCTTCGGTTACGCCTTCTTTTTTTCCTATGTATGCGGTGATTGGCGAAGTACTTGTCAACGGCATTTTTACCTTAAACTCGTCGAAATTGCGCTGCAATTGAACAATGGCGTCGTCAATGGCGCGCGTGCAGACCTTTTTAATCATTTCCCGTCTGATGGTTGTCTCGTTAGCCTTTGTATTGATGCCGAGCAAAGAGGTGTTTCCACTGCTGACGGTTTGGGAACCTACATAACTGATAGTAAAGGTGCTTTTGTCGTTGTCAAAAGCGCCTTTGAGGGAAGCGTCGGGAGAAGCATTGGTTACCCAGTAGTTTTGGTAAAAGACGCCTGCAATGTCGTCTGTCCAGTTCAAGCGATACAGATAGGAGGTTACATTCACCTCGAAGCCCTCTATTTTTTTGGAAACCGCAGAGCGGGCTGCGTTTACCTCTTTAACAGCTTCTTTTGTGTCAACACCGGTCACTGCGCCAAGTTCGGAAATAGAGGAAGCAAGACCGGCAGTGGCAAGACCAGTATGTTTGTCCTTGTCCACATAACGAATATCATTTACAATAATAAACGTATTGCCTATAAGTTCTTCTCCTGCGTCGGCAAGGGCGGGTATGCCGCGAGCACTCTTTTCTGCAATCCTGATATCCGAAACAGAGGCATTGTTAAAACCACGCTCAAAAATCAAATTCAAATTAAAAGCGCCCGACCGGCTGTCTCTGTCGAACCATTTTGCAACCAAACGTCTGCCTATTTCGTTTTGCAAAAGAAAATTTTCGACATTTTCCTTTTGCTGTCCGGCTTTTTGCTGTTCGGCATTTCGAGGAATATAGGCATTGATGTCGCGTATCTTTAAATTATGGTCGTCGAACTTGTCGGGAATTGGAATGGAATAAAACACATCTACTATATCGGTGCAAAATTCGGTACTGGCATATTTGACAAGAATAGAATAGAGCGAACTACGGCGGTATTTGGGTTCTAACGATATATCGGCGCCGGCGCCCGCAGTCCCTTTCCATCCTGCCGAAGCAACCTCTACAGGCGCGCCTTTGTAGGATGATTGTCCGAATGTTTCACTTTTGCCGTTTGCGTAAATGATTCTTAAAATATCAGATTTAGGCAATGAATAAATCTGTCCTGCTTGTTCGTATTTGACTTCAGTATTGCCAATTTCTACTACTTTTGCCGAAATTTCCTTACCATTGCTTTTTACGATAAGGTCTTGCGCCTGTACCGCAAATGCAAATAGAAAACAAAGAAATGAAAATAATATTCTCTTCATCTTTTTACATTTAAAAATTAATGTCGTTTACTTAAGGCTGAAAGCCTTTTAGCAATAGCGTAGGGCAACGCCCTACGGAATGGAATGAGAATGTACTAAGCCCTGAACCAACGGTCAGCGAAGCTAAAGGGCGACAGCCATACCTTTGCTTACGCCCTTTCAGGGCTTGGGTTAGCTCGGTTCTCCAATCGTAGGGCGTTGCCCTACGCTATTGCTTATGCCCTTCCAGGGCGTTTGTCGCTTTAACCAAACGACATTGATTTAAAAATCCCAAAATACATCAGGAATCTTGCTTCCTACGGTATATGATTTTTTGTTTTTGGCGCCGTCATTCAGTTTTTTTCCAAACTGTTCTTGTGTTTTTGGAGTAAAAATCTCATATCCTTTCGGAATTACAAAATTGGCGTCATGTACTTTGCTTTCTTCAATTTCTGTTGTCAAAATATAATATGCGCTGTCTAATGTTTTTGAGTTTTCAAGCAATGTGAATCCGGGACGACTGAAAATTTCCAAATAACATTTAGGCAAACTAAGCTCGTCAGTGTACCAGTATTCGAAATTGTTGGTTTCTACTCCATCGTATTTGCCGGTAAAAATCGCCTTTTTACATTGATAGCCGCCAATTTTTCTTATGCTGTCCGGAAAAATTTTGTGGTCGAACTTTATCACAGACATCGCTTCCTTATACTCTGCTAGCGTTTGTTTATACACTGCTTTGGCAAAAGGATAAGCCATCCAAATTTCGCCTTTATCGCAATCAGCGCATACCGTTGTGCCATCAGTAGAATAAAAATGAATTACCTTATTGCCTTTTACTTTTATCAACATCTCAATATCGCCGCTTAATGTGCTTGAAAAGACTTCGTTAATACCGTCAGTCTCAACTAAGCCGGACTCTCCCAATTTATTAAGCATTCCGGTTAATTTGTCAAAATTTGAAGAAACTGCCCATCTGATATTGCCTTCAAAAGGTCTTGATTTGGCGGTGACATCAGCTTTGACCGCCCAAATGTTTGCTACGCACACAAGTGCAAGAAACACCAATTTTTGTTTAACTATTTTACGCATTTTTTTTAAAATTAATTTGGCTTATACCTACATTATTTCTCTTTGTCATTCTCATGAGTTAAAATTCGGAGCAAATATTATTATGACGCGAGTTGGTAGTTATAGTGGTTTAGACGTTGTTATCACAAAACCTGTTGCTCTAAAAATGTCAAAAATAATACTCCCTGTTTTATTTTATTGTGTTTTTATACCTAAACTTAACAGTTCGCACAAAGATAGAGGAAAATTTCTTATTTCAAAACATTTTAGTCCTTGATTCAGAGGCAAAGCATTAAAAAACCTCTTTTTTACCATATTTTCGATAAATGACGAGGCTGTCTCAAAAGCCTTTTTGAACACGGATTTTCACAGATTTTCACAGATTTTTATATTATTGATAATTAGATATATATCAAATTTTCATCCGTTTATTATCTGCGGAACCAACGGTCAGTGCAAACTAAATCCGTGTTATCTGTGTCATCCGCGTTCTTTTGAGACAGCCTTAATTACCGTTGCCGCAAATAGTAGGGGACGGAGGAAGTTGTAGGTTTCGGGGTTGTCACACTCTTGGTACAATTGGCGGTTCGCCATGGCGCTTTAGTCGCCCAGTCCTGCAACAGAGCATAAATATATTTTCCGGATTCCCTTAAATTATTTTCGTTAATAAAATCGTCATGCGCAGCCGTTGCCGGATTGAAATATTTACTAAAATAAGACGCTGCTTGATTTTTGTAATTCAACTCCCATGCACAGGAAGAGATCTTTTTTTCATCAAGAAACGCATGCCATTCATCGCTATTCGCAGCACTATGAGTATGAAGATTAGCATTCTGACCTCCGTCCGAATGACATGTTCCCCATTCGCTTACAAAAACGGCTTGATTTCTGCTTTGAGTTGTTTCTATTGCCGATCTGAACTCCCTCAATGGATGGGTGTTGGCATAAAAATGTACTACATAAGCTGTGTTGTTTTTCGGATCGGTAACTACATTATTTTTAACGTCATGTGGGCGTTGGGAGTAAAAAGGAGTCCCCACAAGGATCAGATTATTGGAATATTGACGGATTGCCTTAACAATTTCGTCTGCATACTCTTTGATTGCAGCCCAAGTTATGCTAACAGGTTCATTATAGATTTCAAAAATAACATGGTCGTTATTTCCGTATTTCCCAGCCATTTCATAGAAAAATTCTTTTGCGTCATTCGTTTCTTTGTGGGCATTATGGGAGTGCCAGTCGATAATCACATAGACATCTTTGTCAATGGCGGCTTTTATTACATTTTCTACTCTTTCTTTATTTAGTTTCCTGTTATTTTCGGAGGAAGTGTAACTGCCGAAATTGCCTACTCCCAATGGTGCGCGAATGATCTCCGCCTTCCACAAATCTACCATTGCATTTACCGTATTGGCATTAAAATAAGCGTCGCTTTCCCAGCCGGTATTACTCCAACCCATACTGACTCCTTTTACTTGTACGGGAGTAGTACCTGTTTTGGAACCGACAATGTCTTTTCCTTTGACCTGTAACTTGCCGTAACAACTTACCGGTCCTGCATTCATCTGCCAACAAATGGCAAATGCAGCCGCTACAATTAATACTAATCTCTTTTTCATAATATTAAATATTTAAAGGCTGAAAGCCTTACATCAATAGCGTAGGGCAACGCCCTACGGAATGGAACGAGAATGCACTAAGCCCTGAAAGGGCGACAGCCATACCTTTGCTTACGCCCTTTCAGGGCTTGGGTTAGCTCGGTTCTCCAATCGTAGGGCGTTGCCCTACGCTATTGATGTAAGGCTTTCAGCCTTAACTAAACGACATTGCATTTAATAATTGAATAACTGAAAATTCAGTTACTCAATTATTCAGTTATTACTTAACCACCAGCTTCTGCGTTTTCAATCCGCTTTCCGACTGAATGGAAACGACGTATACGCCTGCTCCCAGATTCGCATTAATCGAAGCGAAACCATTGTCAATGATAGTACTGTAAACAGCTTTACCTTGCAAATTAATAATTGTAAGAACCGCAGTCTCGCTGTTTGGCAATTTTACATTAAATCTACCTTCTTCGGCAGGGTTAGGATAGATTTGCATGGCAGCAATGGTAGAAACTTCCGTAACACCGGTAATGTGTCTCCATTGAGCGGTGAAAGTCTTAGTCTCTGTGCTGCCTGCAGGAATTTCGTTGCCTTCTGACCAGCCTAAGAAAATATAGTTTTCTTTTGTCGGGTCTTGTAATAAAATACGCAGATTTTCAACCGTGTAAGTCGACGGGTTATTCAGATGATTTACGCCACCATCCAATACATAGACAATATTGTAAGTTATAATATTCCATTCAGCCCTAAGCGTAATAGTAGCGGTAATAGGCGTACTGAAATTGAAAATGTTTGCTCCCAAATACCAGTCTGCGAAATTGTACCCCAGTCGAGTCGGGTCAGGCGACGGTTTGGTAATTGTATTGTTCGGGCAGGCTGTCTTGCCGGGAACTTCGCTTCCGCCGTTGCTATCAAAATTTACGGTGAGTACAGACGGATCTGCCGAAATTGTGATGTTTTTGGTGTCGGTACAACCGTTTGCCATATTCGTGACGGCGACGGTATAGGTGCCTGGCGCTGATATAATTACATTAGCGTTGTTGCCTAGTCCGTTGCTCCAAGCGTAAGTTCCGCCGCCGGTGGCAGTCAGGCTGATGCTTGGAGTAGTACAGGTCAATACGGTCGTTCCCGTATTGTTGGTGATGTCGACAATTGGCAGGATTTTGTTTATTGTTATTGTAACGCTTGAAGTAGCGGTACAGCCATTGGATCCCGTGACGGTAACGGTATAAGTACTGGGTGTGGTAACAGTAACAGCGGCACCATTGCCCAAACCGTTGTCCCAAGAGTAAGTTCCGCCGCCGGTGGCAGTCAAACTGATGCTTGGCGTGGTACAGGTCAAGACGGTGGTTCCAGAATTATTGGTAATGCCGGCTGTTGGCGGGGTTTTATCTTCCGTAATTGTGATGCTTTTGGAGTCGGCACATCCGTTTGACTCTGTAACGGTAACGGTATAGGTACCCGGTACAGTTATAGTTACATTGGCGTTGCTACCCAAGCTGTTGCTCCAAGAGTAAGTTCCGTTGCCGGTAGCAGTCAAGCTGATGCTTGGCGTGGTACAGGTCAACACGGTCGTTCCCGTATTATTGGTGATGTTGGCGTTCGCATCGCCTTTGTCTGCTGTAATCACGATGCTTTTGGTATCGGTACAGCCGTTCGCCCCCGTGACGGTTACCGTATAGGTACCGGCTGAGGTAACGTTAACATTAGCGTTGTTGCCCAGCCCGTTATTCCAAGCGTAAGTACCTCCGCCGGTAGCAGTCAAACTGATGCTTAACAGAGTACAGGTCAACTCGGTGGTTCCCGTATTGTTACTAATACCAGCGGTTGGAGGGGTTTGGTCTTGCATAATTGTAATGCTTGCGGTATTGGTACATCCATTTAGCGCTGTAACAGTTACGGTATAGGTACCCGCTGCATTGACCGTTACATTGGCGCTGTTGGGTATTCCCGCACCCCAATCATAACTTCCACCGCCGGTTGCCGTCAGACTAATGACTGGCATAGTACAAGTTAAAACAGTAGTTCCTGTATTGTTAGTGATGCCGGCTGTTGGCGGGGTTTTATTTTCTGTAATTGTAATGCTTTCGGTAGCGGTACAACCGTCTGCCGCCGTAACGGTTACTGTATAAATACCGGGCGAGGTAACGTTAATCAAAGCACCAGTAGCTCCGTTGCTCCATTCATACGTTGCTCCAACGCCGGCGCCGTTAGCCGACAAACCGATGCTTGGCATGGTACAGGTCAACACAGTGGTTATTGGCGGATTGGTGCTGATGCTAACTGTCGGCGGGGTGCAAGGTTGTGTGTCGCACAATTTCAGGTTAATATTGTCAAGTTGCACGTGATCAATGCTGAATGTGCCGTTGCCTGACGCTATCTGGAATTGAATGGCATTTACTGCCGAAATATTGGTTAGCTGCACTCCGTCATTGCTGCCGTATGTTCCATACATTGAAGAGAAAGGCACCGTTACTTGTGTCCAAGTATTACCATGTGCCGATACATTTGCAGAGAAATTTTCTGCATATTGAGCTGTACTGACCTGAATAGTTCCGGCTGTCCCTCTGTGCCAGAAGGTAATGCCGGTTGCTCCTGTTAAATCGACAGGAACTTTGTTGGTACCTACGGTTTTTTCGTCCAGATTGAATCCGAACCCGACACCCCAGGCGCCGGCGCTTGTAGCAACATTGTAGTTCACAGATACATATCCGTTGCCTACGGCTGCTCCGCCTTCGGTCATTAGTATAGCGCCCTCAGCATCTTTGGTTGCAGTTATCGTTGATGTCCCATCATCATAAGTCCACCATGTCGTACACAAAGCTGTTTCTCTTTTTTCACAATCGGCAATGACCGTGTTATTGTTACTTGGTACGTTATTTTCAACAGCAAATGAAGTAATTGACGCAAGGTTTTGACCGTCAGTACATTTAATAGTTCCGGTTGCCGAATTGTAACCCAATGTAACTACGTTGCCTGCAACAACGTTTTTTCCGGCGGCGATATTCAATGTAATTGTTTGACCGCTTACGGTAGCTCCGGTAAATGCAGAAGTGACTGCGGTACCGCCGATATATAAGGTAAATCCGTTAGCCGAAGCAGGAGTAGCCATAGTTTTGCTGAACGTAAGGGTTATTGCGCTTCCGTCGGCATTTGTAGCGGCGCTCACCAATGTTGGTGCGGAAACAACTTCGCCGGAACCAGGCGCCCAAAAGTTACCGGTCATCACAAACAAGGTAATACAACGAATAGTTGCATTAAAATATACATCGTTACCAGGCAAACTGACAACATTTGTATAGCAGCTATTCAAACTTGATTGAGCGGAACTCGAAGTCATTGGCGGAAGTGCAAACGTAGAAAACGTACCATTCCTATACAGTCCTGTAGTGATATTATTACCACGATTTGTTATAGGACCTTGCATTTTGTTTTCATTTCCACTAACATAAGTTGTAAGTTTTGCGCAAATATCTTTTGATGCTGTTGATGCATTTGTCCCATGCCATAGATAGTCTACAGCCATACGCCATGGATTACGACTGGAATCGAAACCATAACCTAAGTCGCCATTACAGTTATTTTCAACTCCGTTATTATTGCACCAGTTACTTACAAGCCCTGTGGTAGCATGTCTATTTGCTGTTAATACAGTGTTAGACGCATCTATTGCTGTTGTACCCCAAAACGTAATATCATTAGCTGCAGTAACTACTTTTGCAAACTGGGTATAGTATGCGGGTGAAATATAACTTGGATTACGACAAGTATTTGTTTGTCCCCATTGATCACCATTTAAAGTTTGTCCGGCAGTGGTCATCTCATGCTGTTTAATCTTTCCTATCAATGTTTGGGCTTCACTTTTATAATTATATGGAGAAGTCGCTGAAGGCCATTGCTCAGCAGCGATAATAAGCGCCATGGCTGCATCAAGTTCCGCATCGGTAGCGCCTCCTGTTCCTGTGGCATTATTACAACCATTAATTTTCCAGTTCATTACGCCATTATTATTTGACTTAGCTTTATAATACGCCCATAACCCGTCGAATAAGGCTTTGTCACCAGCATACACCGATAATAACATACCGTAAGCGATACCTTCCGATACGGTTTCGCTCGGAGTATCAAATTTTACTCTATATTGACCACCGGTACAAGCTTCAACGTATGCTGTTTTCCATGTATCGTATGCAGTGGCAGCAGCTTGTGATTTACCATACGTGCCGCTTGTTGGTAAATTTGTTGGCATAATTCCATACTGATAACTCGTATTACTTCCAAATGGTTTCGCCGGATTGCCCGAATTAATTTGTGCATTCACCTGCCAACAAAAGGCAAACATTGTCACCAAAAATAATAATAAATTTTTCTTCATGATTTTTAAAATTATCGATTAATTAAAATTTCATTTGATCCCTATTTGCAAAAAAAACATCATCGAATATCCCTAAAAATAATCAATGTTATAAGCTACTTGTACAATTTTTTTGTTCAAACGCTACTGTACATCCGACAAATGTACAAAAGAAAACGAAAAATGGATTTTTATTTTTGTAAAAAAAAGAAAAAATATTTAAATACAATCATTCTTCTATCTCTTCTTCGCCGTATTCATCGCTGATTCCGAGAATCGGGAGTTGCCGCCTGAATCCCTCGCTCAGGGAAATAATGGTTTCGGTGCTTGCAATGCCTTTGACCGGCTGTAGTTTTTCGTGGATGATGCGTAAAAAATCTTTGTTGTTTTTGGCATATATTTTAATGAACATGGCGTATTGCCCCGTAGTATAGTGACATTCCACTACCTCGGGGATACGGTAAAGTTCCTCCGTTACGCTTTTAAACATATTGGCGTCTTTCAGAAAAATACCCATGTAAGCGCACGTATGGTATCCGATTTTAGTTGCATCCAGCACAAACTCCGAACCTTTGATTACACCGGTATTCTGCAGTTTCTGTATGCGCTGGTGGATGGCTGCGCCCGATACATTGCACTCGCGAGCTACTTCGAGAAACGGGATACGCGCATTTCCCGAAACGAGTTTCAATATCTTTTCATCCAATTGGTCTATTTGATGTGCCATAAGTTGTCTCTTTAGTTTTGTACGGAAGTGGAAAATTATTAAAGTATTACTGCTATTTTGCGGATTTCGGCAAGACGGCTTATAAAAGTTTTGTCTTGGCTTGCCACTTGCATGTTGTATTTCAGTTGCAGGCGCATCAAAGCGTCTGCCGGTACCCCCATAGCAGCTTCAAAAAGCATTGCTGTGGTGGTTGTTAACGGACGACGTTCGTTAAGTATATCGTTTAGTACTTTGTATGACATTCCCATTTGTTTTGCCAACTGGGTTTGTGAAAGTTTGCGGTATTCAACTTCATCTTTCAAGACTTCGCCCGGGTGCGTTGGGGTAAACCCGTATTTCATATTTCCCATAATACCTTATTTATAATGATTCGATAATTCTATAATATTACATATTGTGACAACAATTTCGGAAGCAACTTGGTTTGTGATAAATTCAACCCGGTATTGGTCGTTTACCCTTACTGATGAAATACCTTTCTTGTCGCCTTGCAGCACTTTGTAATTCAGTGCATTAAATTTATATAAATCTTCAACACTTGAAACGGATTCAAGAGTATCTATTGTTTTGCGATATTTTGCCGCTATTTGCGGTTGAAAACGATATTTTTTATCCGTTGTTTTACCAGTTTCGTACAATTCGCGCAAGTATTCTTTTTCAAATGTTATTTCCATGTTCGTTCTCTGTTTATCAGCGCAAAGATAATATTATTTTTAAAATCCGCAAAAAAAGTGGAAAAAAAATTTAAAAAACCCTTATTTTCCAAAGCGCCCTTAGTAGCAGGGAAGCCCCACATAACCTCTTTCCTTATTTCTTTATTTTCAATCACTTAATAAGGGAATAAGGGAAGGGCATAAAATTGTCTATTTATTACTAAGGGCGCTTTGGAAAATAAGGTTTTCCTTTCTATCTTTTATCTAAATAAGTCTCATCATGCCTGATTTTTTCCTTCATATATTTCAGGTGATCAATTAATTCATCAATATCATGGTGCATTACCTCTTTGTTTATTTCCACATGTTTGGTGTAGTCGAACGGATAAAGCGACTTATATTTGGAGCGTGAGGCATCTACGCCCTTCAAATGTTCCAGCACATTTGCCGCTCTCTTATTAAATTCGTGTGTACAAAAATCTACTTTTTCTTTTTTTGCCAATATGTTTTCCATGATGCTGTATTTTTTGTGTTAAACGTTTTTCCAATAAAACTCTTCCGCCTCTTTCAACGAATCAATCTTACCCACATCAATCATTTCCAAGCCTGAAACGGGATAAGCCTTGATTTTTACGTCGGCAGCAATAGAGAGGTAAAAATCAATAATAGAAAATTTATCCGGCATATTTTCCATCCGGTCGAAAATTTCGGGAGAGATAACCTGAATTCCGGCAAATGCAAACCGCCGGTATTTTTCCGGTGAGAAACCGGGATAGGGAGATTTAACTTCGTCCGTCGAATCATTGATCCATCCTTTCAGCATATACTGTTCGTCAAAAAGGAGATAACGGCTCGTTTTTCGTTGGCTGACCAACAAGGTCGCCATCTCTTCCTGCCGAGTATGACTGTCATATAATTTTCCTAAATCGGCGTTGGACAGAATATCTACATTATGCACAAGAAACGGAGTGTCTCCTTTCAGGAAAGCGGATGCTTTACGGATTCCGCCGCCGGTGTCGAGCAATTTGTCCGATTCGTCCGACACTTCAATGTGAAGTCCGAAGTTGTCGTTATCTCGAAGAAACCGGATAATCTGCTCCGGAAAATGATGTACATTGATTACAATTTCTTTGAAGCCGGCGTTTGAAAGTTTTTCAATAATATGTTGCAAGAGGGGCTTTCCTCCTATCGGAACCAATGCCTTGGGCATGGAATCGGTAAGTGGTTTGAGACGGGTTCCCAGTCCTGCTGCGAATATCATGGCTTTCATAAAATCTGTATTCAAATATCATAAGGGTTTACTGTATTCAAATCGGGAATATTTTTAAAATCTTTGGTGTTGCGTGTAACAAGAACCAGTCCATTCATCAAGGCAGTGGAAGCGATTACTGCATCAGGCAATTTGATCTTTTGCTTTTGGCGAATCTGAATAGTTTTGTTTACAATATCGTCGGTCAGTTCGAATATATTGGATGATTCGAAAAAGTCAATCAGAATCGGGTAATTGTCATCTTTATCCGGATCAAAAGAAAGCACCTCAATTTTAGTGATAACTGAAACATTAATTTCTTCATCAATAAGTTGGTTGAGCCATTGTACAGCTTTGTCGGGATGCAAACCGGCAATGTAATCAATCACTGTGTTGCTGTCTAATAAATATCTCTTTCCCATTCGCTACGCACTTCGTTAAGGTGTTTATGAAGTTTTTCGGCTGTATCTTTAGATATTGCTCCTGAAAACCTTTCCGAATTTTTCAATTTACGTGGTTTGTTTTGTTCCTCGACGGGCAATACAATGATTTCAACCTTGTCCGCCTTGAAATTGGCGGGCAGGACAACGTGAAGCAAATTGTCTTTTACGTTTACTATTTGTCTCAATGCTTGCATGGCTTTTTATACTGTTTGGTTAACGATGCAAAGATAATAAATTTTAATCCTGTTTAACAACAACATCCGGCAAAAGCAACGCATTGTACCTCTCTTTATCTTTCAATAGAGCGATAGCTTCCCGGCTGGCTTTGTCTCTTTTCAGCGTTTCGACTATTTCCCCTTTCTGGTAATAATATCGTTTGGCGATTTCAATGCTGATCAGCTCGGTTATTTCGCTTCTGAAAAGTTCAAGGTCTTTATCCAGATCGTGTGCAAGTTCCTCTTTCAAGGCGTTGAATCTGTTTTCGGCAATGTCATAATATCCTTCCTCCTTGGCGACCTCAATCAAATTATTCAACAGCTCTTCCGTTCTCAATTTGTATGTAAAATTTCTACTTTTTACAAACTCTTTGAACTCATCGTAATCCGTAAATTCAAACTCTTTCAATGGAGAAATGGTTGCTCTTGTTGATTGATATTTATTGACATAATCGAAAATCAAATCTTTAGAATAGAGATAGTAACTGATCGTCGCATTTTTTTCAGGCTCCATGAAAAAGTCCGGGTATATCCCGCCGCCGTCTCTGACGATTCTTCCTTTAGAAGTTTTGAATTCGGTCGTGAGGCTATCGGGAATGCGCTGCAAAAAACCGTCTTTGCTGCGGCGTGCATAATCAATTGCTTGAATGCATCTGCCGCTCGGGATGTAATATTTGGCGATAGTCACTTTCAGGTTGCCTCCGTAAGGAAGTTCTCTGGTTGTCTGAACCAATCCTTTACCGAATGTGCGTTCTCCGGCAATCACCGCGCGATCCAGGTCTTGAAGCGCTCCGGCTAAAATTTCGGCAGCCGATGCGGAATTCCGGTTTACCAGGACTACGATTGGAATCTTACTGTCAATAGGCTCTCTGGTAGCTTTGTAAATTTCATCCCACTGTTTTACTTTCCCTTTTGTATAGACGATCGTTGATTTTTTGTCTACAAAAAGGTTGATTATTTTTACGGCTTCCGACAGGATTCCTCCCGGATTGTTGCGCAAGTCGATAATCAGGGATTCTATTTTTTTATTGTTTTTCAAATCTAAAAATGCATCTTTAAACAGGTCTGCCGATTTGTCGGTGAAACTGGATAAATTAATATATCCTACATTTTCGCCCAGCACGCCCGAATAGGCTATCGGGTTAATGACAATTTTTTCGCGGGTGATCTCGCGCGTGATGGGTTTCTTTTCCCCAAGGCGCTCGACGGTTACTTTTACCATCGTTTTCGGCTGACCCTTAAGCATTTCGCTCACTTCGAGATTTGTTTTCTTTTCGATCTTTACGCCGTCTATTTCGACGAAAACATCACCTGCTCTCAGTCCGTTTTTGTAGGCGGGCATTCCTTCGTATATTTCGGTGATGACTGTTCTTTCATCTTTTTGTCCGATCATGGCGCCTACTCCCGCATACTCTCCGGTGGTCATGAATTTGAGGTCTTCCATTTCCGATTCGGGGACGTAGTTCGTATAAGGATCCAAGTTGCCAAGCATGGCGTCGATACCGTTTCTTATCGTTTTTTCCGGCTGAATGGTATCTACGTAAAACAGATCCAGCTCCTTGTAAAGGGAGTTGAAAATGTCCATATTTTTGGATATTTCAAATTCCCGGCTTGTTTTCTCTTTTTTAGCGGAAAAGCCTGAAAAAGTGGTTGCTGAAAAAAATAATGCAAGTAAGAGCAGATGTTGGAAGAAAAAAGAAGGTCTCTTTTTCATTTTTATTTGAGTCAATTTATGATGTGCTAATTTGTTTTGTAAAGGTAGTTATTTTTTTTCGATTTAGTGTTATAACGATGATAAAATATCGTTATTGTGTGAATCGAGAGTTGAAAATACATAAGGTACATATACAATTTTGCATATATACAAAATTGCATATATGATTTTTTGCAAAAAATACAAAGAATTTTACCGCGAGTAATGAAATCTATTTATCCGCTTCTCTCCTTTTTTCCATATATTCCTGAATCAGAGCAACAGAAACAATCACAAATATTGTACTTATTGTAATTGCCGTAATGATAGCGACCCAGTTTTCAGACAGAAGTTCATAGTAGCTCATTAATCCGACAGCCGCCGGAACGAAGAAAACCGCCATGTTGCGGGTGATCAACGTAGCCGTCTGCCGGACATGATCGGGATGCAGTAGTTTAAAAAAAAGCGCCAGAAAGAGAAACACCATACCCAGCACGCTTCCCGGAACAAATCCGTTGATCAGGTAACTGGCGGCTTCGCCGAGGAAGTAGAAAAGGAAGATGAAGAATAGACCTTTGATCATGATTTTATGGAATAGAGAACCGTGTTTATTTTGCTATTTCCTTTTCTATGATAGAAATAAATTCTTCGGATTGTGGACGCAATTTAGCTATCATTTCACTGTTATACTGTACAAAATCGTCATAGTCACCGCTCATTCGGTCATTGAATAATCTGCCATAGAAAAGAGAATATTGCTTGCCGATTTTGCCATTGGCAATAAAGTGCAGAGAAAACATTTGCTTTACACCCTGATGAGTTTGGGCAATAATGTTATTTTTTATCAGTAATGCAATTACGGCATAGTAACAAGCATAGTAAAGTCTGTTTACAGCGGCGTTATAAAATTCATCTTTTATCAAATTGTCAGCTTCAGCCAATGTTTCTTTTGCCCGCTGCAAACGATATGTCACCAGAAGGCTGCGTTCTTCTTCTGTAAGAGGTTGTTGTTTCATTGTAATTTCACTCCTTCATTCATTACATTAATAAAAAACGGTGTCCGGAAAGGTCGATCATACCACTGTTTCCGGGTATAAACCTGTGGGCTGATATTTACGCTGCAATTACCTTGCAATTCCAATTCATACAATGGATTAGTTATATTTTCAATCTCATTGTATGTCAAGTTTTCTTTATCAATTAGAATCAATAAATCTATATCGCTGTCGACACGAGCATCACCTCTTGCTTCTGAACCGTAAAGGATTACTTCTGCATTTGGAACTGTCTTGTTTACAACATTTTTTATTTGTTCTATGTATCTGCTTCTTTCCATCTGTAGTCTTAAAATGTATTGTAAAGTTACTATTTTTTTTACCAAATTGAAAATTTAGTATCAAAAATTTACAAATCAAAATTTAGTATCCCCCCACAATTTCCGCATATTCTCCATCAACTTACCCTCCGCCGGATTATTCTGAGGCTTCCATATCCGCCGGTTTTTAATCTCTTTCGGCAAATAATCCTGCTGCACGAAATTATCTTTGAAATCATGAGCGTATTTATATTCTTTTCCATAATTCAACTCTTTCATCAATTTAGTCGGAGCATTTCGCAAGTGCAGAGGAACAGGGAGATCGCCTGTCTCTTGCACTAATGCCAATGCGTCGTCAATGGCTAAATAGGCGGAATTGCTTTTCGGACTTGTAGCAAGATAAACAGTTGTTTCCGCTAAAATAATCCTTCCTTCGGGCCAGCCGATTTTTTGGAGCGCATCGAAGCAGGCGTTTGCCAGCAGCAGTGCGTTCGGATTAGCCAGTCCGATGTCTTCGGATGCGGAAATAACCAGTCTGCGGGCAATAAACTTCGGATCTTCCCCGCCGGCAACCATTCTTGCCAGCCAATAAATAGCGGCGTCCGGATCGCTTCCCCGGATAGATTTGATAAAGGCAGAGATAATATCGTAGTGCATCTCCCCGTTTTTATCGTAGGCATTCGGATTTTGTTGCAGCCGTTCGACTACCTTTTCGTTTGTGACGTTGATGGTATCGTTTTCTGCCTCCGCATTGGTAACCAGTTCGATGATGTTCAATAACTTGCGGGCGTCGCCACCGGAAAACCGGAGTAAAGACTCTGTCTCTTCCAAGACGATGTTTTTCTTTTTTAATTCCACATCCTGCTTGATAACCCGGTTGGCGAGCTCCAGCAAATCCTCTTTATCCAGCGATTTCAGCACATAAACCTGACAGCGGGAAAGAAGAGGAGTGATCACCTCGAAAGAGGGATTTTCGGTCGTTGCCCCGATCAATATTATTATGCCTTGTTCGACCGCTCCGAGAAGCGAGTCTTGCTGGGATTTGGAAAAACGGTGAATTTCATCGATAAACAAAATAGGAGTAGGCGAGTTGAAAAAACGGGTGCTTTTCGCTTTTTCAATCACTTCCCGCACCTCTTTCACCCCCGAGCTGACAGCGCTTAACGTGAAAAAAGGACGTTCCAACTTTTGGGCGATAATATTTGCCAGCGTAGTCTTGCCCACGCCCGGAGGTCCCCAGAGAATAAAGGAAGAGACATGACCCGACTCAATCATGCGTCGTAAGATCGAATGTTCCCCCATCAAATGCTTTTGACCGATATAATCCTCTATGGTTTTCGGGCGGGCGCGTTCTGCTAAAGGTTGAGACATACTGTTTTTTTAAGTTGAATACAAATTTAATCTATTTTTCTCGAAAATACACAGAAAAAATTAGATTGTTGCTGTTACGTCAAATTCATTCCGAAATCAGTCTTAAAATTGTTTAATGAAAATTTTTTCGTGATGTTTGTGTTATTTTGTAATAAAAATGTAAAGAAAAATGATAAAAACATATCAAAAAAATATTACTTTTGTGTGCTTCAAAATTAAAAATAAATGCCATCTGAATTATTCCGTTGAAGAATAAAAAGAGACGTAAGAAGTAGGAAACGAGTTATATATTTTAAAAAATCAAAGCAATGAGCGAAGAAAAAAGATCTGCGGCGTTACAATACCACGCAGAAGGAAGACCGGGGAAGATTCAAGTGATTCCAACTAAACCGACAGCAACACAACGGGATTTATCGTTGGCTTATTCGCCCGGAGTGGCGGAACCTTGTCTCGCAATAGAGAAAGATCCCCAAGCGGCGTACGATTATACATCAAAGGGAAACCTTGTGGCGGTGATTTCAAACGGAACAGCGGTGTTGGGATTGGGCGACATCGGAGCCTTAGCCGGGAAGCCGGTCATGGAAGGAAAAGGTATCCTTTTCAAGATTTTTGCAGATATTGATGTTTTTGATATTGAAGTAGACGAAAAAGATATAGATAAATTTGTCGCTACCGTAAAAGCGATTGCTCCTACTTTCGGCGGTATTAACCTGGAAGGTGTCAAGGCGCCTGAGTGTTTTGAAATCGAAAGAAGGCTGAAAGAAGAGCTCGATATACCGCTGATGCACGACGATCAGCACGGTACCGCCATCATAACGGGCGCCGCCTTGTTAAATGCACTGGAAATTGCCGGAAAGAAAATAGAAGACGTTAAGATTGTAGTAAACGGGGCGGGAGCTTCGGCAAATTCGTGTACTTCCATCTATATAGCGCTGGGAGCCAAGCTCGAAAATATCGTCATGTGCGACTCCAAAGGAGTGATCAATACCAAACGTACCGATTTGAATGTCTATAAAAAAATATTTGCCACTTCCCGCGATATCTCCACCTTGGAAGAAGCCGTGAAGGGCGCCGATGTTTTCCTGGGACTTTCCGTAGCCGGAGTACTCTCCAAAGAAATGGTGCGCTCGATGGCAAACGATCCGATTGTATTTGCTTTGGCAAATCCGAATCCGGAAATTTCATACCAGGATGCAATGGATTCGCGTCCCGATATTATTTTCGGTACCGGACGCTCAGACCATCCGAATCAGATCAACAACGTGTTGGGATTCCCGTATATTTTCCGTGGCGCACTCGATACGCGAGCTACCAAAATCAACGAAGAGATGAAGCTTGCCTCCGTATACGCGCTGGCAAAACTGGCGAAGCAGCCAGTTCCCGATGTCGTAGCGATTGCCTACAATAACAAGAACATGAAATTCGGTCGAACATATCTCATCCCGACAGCTTTTGACCCGCGCCTGTTGGAAACCGTAGCGCCTGCAGTAGCAAAGGCAGCAATGGATTCGGGAGTAGCCCGTCGTCCTATCACCGATTGGGAAGGCTATAAAGCAGAGTTGCGCGAACGTATGGGATTGGATGATAAGTTGTTGAACCGCTTGGTAGCGTCGGCAAAAGCTCATCCGAAACGTGTGGTATTTACCGAAGCTAATAACGTGAATATGTTGAGCGCCGCTTCCATTTGCAAACAGGAAGGCATTTGTATCCCAATCCTGCTGGGCAATGAAGAACGTATCGAAAAAATTGCGGCAGAACACAACATTAATATAAAAGGCATCGAGATTGTCAATCTTCGCCACGACAGGGAAGAAGACCGCCGTTGCCGTTATGCCGCATACGTATCCGATAAGTTGGCGCGCAAAGGATATTCATATTCAGAGTCCAACGAAAAGATGTACGAACGCAACTATTTCGGCACCATGATGGTAGAGACCGGCGACGCCGACGCAATGATTACCGGAGTTTACACCAAATATGCCGACGCGATCAAACCGGCGCTGGATATTATCGGTACCCGCGAAGAGGTAAAAAATATTGCTGCCTTGAATATCGTGACCACAAGAAAAGGAACGTTCTTTTTCGCCGATACGCTGGTCAACAACCACCCGTCGAAAGAGATACTGGTAGATATTGCCGTATTGACAAACCAGTCGGTTAAACTATTCAACGACTCCCCTGTGTTGGCAATGTTATCCTACTCCAATTTTGGAGCCGATACTACCGGAAGCCCGTGCGTAGTCCACGAGGCGGTAAAAGAACTTCACAAAAATTATCCGGATATCGCGGTCGACGGAGAAATGCAGGTTAATTTTGCATTGAATAAAAAACTTCGTCACGATAAATTCCCTTTCAGTAAAATAGACGGAAAAGATGTGAACACATTGATATTCCCTAATTTGAATTCGGCAAATATCGCCTACAAGATGATGCTGGAAATCGGATTAGCCGAAAACATCGGACCTATCCAAATGGGCTTGAAAAAGCCGGTTCACGTCCTCGATGTAGAAAGCTCCGTTCGCGACATCATCAACATGACTGTCATTGCCGTCGTTGATGCGCAGATGTGCGAAGCGAAAAAATGCGAATAAAGTGTTGTGCGTATCTGTAGAGACGTTGCGCGCAACGTCTCTACGGCGCGCACCGCATTAAATTCAACACTTCACCAAACATTCCACATCCTTATCATGAAAAATTTTCCTATACGAATGGCAATACGGCTTGCCATTTCTTTTTTCATAATATTTCTGATGATAATTTTCTGCCGACCAAAATGCGGAGGCAGCCTCAATTGAAGTCGCTACGCGAAATCCCATTCCGGTCAGTAAGGCTTTGTATTCGTCGGCAATCTCTTTTTGCTCCGGACTTGCGTAAAAAATCACCGAACGGTATTGAGGTCCGATGTCCGGTCCTTGTCCGTTTATCTGCGTGAAATCATGCGTTTCAAAAAACAGACGTACCAGATTTTCAAAAGAAGTCACCTCCCGATCGAAAACAACGCGTGTTGTCTCCACAAAGTTGGTTTTTCCCGTGACAACCTCGCGGTAAGAGGGATTCGGCTCCTCCCCTCCCATAAATCCGACCGTTGTCTCCAATACTCCTTTCGCTTTCTGGAAAAAATATTCGGTTCCCCAAAAACAGCCTGATGCAAAATAAGCAGTTTCGGTCGGAATAAAATCCAAAGAGACTGAATTGACGCAATGCCTGATATTCTTAGCAGTGAGTTTTTCGCCTGTAAAAACATGTCCCAGATGTCCGTTACAATTGTTGCAAACAATCTCCGTCCGCCTTCCATCGGCATCCGGTACTCTTTTTATAGCACCGGAAATTTCGTCGTCAAAAGCAGGCCAGCCGCATCCCGAGTCAAATTTGTCGGTAGAACGGTAGAGGGGGGTTTCGCATTGTTTACAAATGTAAATCCCTTTTTGTTTATTGTGTAAAAATTTTCCACTAAAAGGCATTTCCGTTCCTTTATGAATAATAACTTCCGCTTCTTTCGGCGTAAGGCTTTTGGATTTATGCATAATAGATGTAGATTTAGAAGTACACTTATTAATTTTTTGTTTGTAACAAAACAACTTTTAGATGCTTTTGTTCACTCCGCCCACTGCTTTAAATGAAGAGTCCGAAATTTTTCAATTCCGGACTCTTCTTCTTTTAGAAAATCTTGAAATATTGGCAAAACATACAACGTAAAACATTAAGTTTCGAAAAGATATAATTCATAAAAGGTCAAGATAGGAGATAGTATAATGTTTAATAATAGGGTCATTTCAAATAAAGACTTTCGCCTTTCAATTTCCTATTGCAATATTAATAGAATTTCATCCTTTTTATGTGGACTTTTAAACGAAAAATGTGGATAATTTGAAAATTTTTAGCCATATTTATGGCTTACCCATAAAAATTGCGGGGCTAAAAATTATTTCTGCTTTTTTAGTGTGTCAAAAGTCTCCTACGACGATTTCATTCTATCTCTATACTGTTGCCTCTTCCGGTACAAAAACCAGAGAATAACCAAAACAACACTCATTCCGGCAGAACCAAGCAAAGCCTCCGTTCCCGTAACTGTCCCTTTCTGATAGCCCCAAATGAACATTCCCACTGCATAGACAAAAAGAATTAACACAATTATTGTATACTTCTTCATAAAATTTACCTCCTGTTTTTTAGACAAAGATACAGGAATAAACTATATTTGCATATTATACCAGGAAATTAAAAACTCGATTTATGTATAAAATCATCAAAAGAATTGAAGTATCCGCATCACACAGCTTAAAGACATCGTATGATAGCCTGTGCAACCAATTTCACGGTCATAACTGGATTATAACCATTTATTGCCAATCGAAAGAGTTGGACGAAAATGGAATGGTCGAAGATTTTTCCGCTATTAAAAGTTTAATAAACAGGCAGCTGGATCACAAAAACTTGAATGAAGTCCTCCCTTTCAACCCAACCGCCGAAAATATTGCCGGATGGATTTGCGAGCAAATACCGACTTGTTACAAAGTAGAGGTACAAGAGTCGGAAAACAACACGGCTATTTATGAAAAAGATTAACGAAATCTTTTACTCCATACAAGGTGAAGGCTTCTTTACGGGGACTCCCGCTGTTTTTGTTCGTTTTTCGGGATGCAATTTGAATTGCGGTTTTTGCGATACGCAACACCAGCAAGGCGAGACAATGACCCAAGAAGAGATTCTTGCAAAAATCGACCAATACCCTTCCAAACATCTTATCCTTACGGGAGGCGAACCGGCTCTTTTTATCGACTTTGACTTTGTGCAGTTTTTTAAAGATGCCGGTTATTTCATCCAGATAGAGACAAACGGAACTTGCCAACTCCCGCAAAATATAGACTGGGTGACTTGCAGCCCCAAAGAAAATCTGCTTTTACAGGAGGCTGATGAACTGAAAATTGTTTATATGGGACAAAATTTGCTTGAATTTGAGAATTTCAAAGCTTCGCATCGTTACCTACAGCCTTGTTCTATGAAAAATACGGAAGAAGTTATTAATTACATAAAATCCAATCCTCAGTGGAGTCTAAGCGTGCAATTACATAAGTTGCTGAATATCCCATAATATCACCCTGAAAGTATTTAAACCTTATAACCTCATTTTTACCTTATTTTCCCAAACAAAACTACCTCAGTAGCAAATGTTTATGGTCATATAAAAACCTCATTACCTAATTTTATTAACATCCGTTTGTAATTAGGAATGAGGTTTGGTTGTATTATAACTAACTGCTACTGAGGTAGTTTTGTTTGGGAAAATAAGGTAAAAATGAGGTAGCTCGGGACTCTATTTATATTTAATTCGGACTACCGATTTTACCCATAAATAGCGCTGTTCCGGTCGTATTTTCCTGAATAACAAATAAAAATGGTCGGTTGGCGTAAAAAACGGGGTGAGATGGTACAGAAGTAACAAACATTCCAACAAGAGTCACTGCTGCTGCTTCCGTGCCTTTTTCATCTACCTCTATGTATGTTTTTTGTCTTACTTCAGAAATAGCTAACGAAACATCCGAAATACTTAAGAAATCGGCAGCATCGGTAAATGCAATTCCCATACCTAATTTTGTCAAAATGTTGTTCAGATTAGGCTTAGGCTCATACTCCACTTTGAATTTCGGAATAAAAAGTTCTACTTCTTGTGGTTTGAGGTTCGAAAGACAGTTTTGCCAATAACCGGATTGCTTGAGTTGCAACAGCATTTCACCGAAATTGCCCTTCGGAAGCGCGAAAATCATACTGTAAGCGCCATTGCCATAAGGCAATGTTACCATTTCTAAATGGTCATCATTGTAATAATCAATGTCTTTGCGCTTTTGTGTCATCATATCTACCAATACATTTCCACCCTTTTCCTTATTGAAATAAACCTGACGTGTATGCTCAGGATCAAAACCACAACTGTCAGCCCACAATCCTTTGAAATAGAGTGCATTTATCAGATACATCACCACGTCGCCCGGTATTTCGTCTATCATATTGTCTATCAATCCGTTGGTATTATCCGAACACCATTGGTTGATTTGGTCGGGCGCATCCGAGACGCGGAAATCAATTTCTTTTACTTCCGCATCGTAATAGTCTTTATTGACAGTGATAAAATCGGTTTTGACCGGAAAACCATTATCGTACCATATTGAATTGGCGAGCGCGAGTTTCACATCAGGGTCTACCGTTGTTAAATCGTCGCGCAGGTTGAGGAAATAGTTGTTTACTTCCTCTTGCGAATAATTTTGCATACCCATTGCCTGCTGAATGCCTTGCCGGGTTTCGCCGTTAGCGCCGTTCCACACCATTGCTAATGCCATGTTCAGGCTTAGAGGCGAAAGCACAATGTTTTCGTCGGCGTTCAATTCTTCGTGAGCTGTGGCGAAAAATTCCATTGAAAAGTGGTTGATTGATTTGGTCATTTCGGCTTCTGAAAACTGCGCGATTTCTTCACTTTTATATTCATAAAGAATACTATTCCCCGAAATATTAAGTACAACCTTATTATCTCCCTGAATTTGTAAATCTTTAATATTAAAAGAAACTTCTTTGGTAAATACGGCAAGACATGCCTCTTTGTTGTCAAGAGAAAGCCTCAATGTCCATTGGGCAGTAGATGTTTTAATGAGAATTTCAGAAGCTATTAATTTTACATCCCAATTATTTCCACTGCACCCGCTTGCACTGAATTTTATTTTCAGACAGTCATCTACAATTTCCATATCTATAATTGACAAATAATCATTAGGGGCGTTTCTAAATTCAGCTTCGCTGATTATTACGTCCTGGTCACAATTTGATTGACTGTCAACCAAAATTTTCACTGTTTTTACTTGCGGCTCTCCAATAACAGGGTAAGGCGAAACTTCTACCAGCCGGTACCTTATGTCTTCTATTACCGTATCGCTCTTGAATCCAACAGAACTTGGCTCTAAAGTAAAATTGTATTGTCCTTTTTTAGTCGTAAGATGAAATTCTACCGGAACATTACCAGCCCAAGTACATATTACTCCTTCAGGACATCTGCTGTCATTTATTCCTTTGACGTTAAGCAATAAACCATATTGAGTATTACAGGCTGTTTCACCCTCCCATTTAAATTCCGTTATTTCTCCTATCTTAAGTTCATTACAGTTATTTGCTTTTACTATTCTCCACTCCGCCAAATCCTCCGGCGTTGCATCACTCGTCACATTTACCTCCAGCAAGTTCCCGTTGCTTTGTTTGACAAATATATATTGTCCGGCGCTGTTGGTATAGCTTATGTAATAAATCCAAAACTTGTAATTTACTTCGATGACTTCACCGTTGATGGTGGTGACGGTCATTTTCTGTTGTACGCCATCTTTGGCATATACGGTATATGGTCGCGTCTCTTGGCTGAGGCGTTCCAATACAATACCGTCGGCTTCTTCCTGTGTAATTAGATCAGCTTGTGCCGTAAAAAATGCGAACGACGCGGCTAATAATATTAATAATTTCTTTTTCATGATTTTATTTTTTTAATCGGTTGATATTAAATTGATATTGATTGTTAAACGCTGAGGGTGTAGTGGTGCACGGTAGAGACGTGGCATACCGCGTCTCTACAAACGACCCACCACATCGTTTTATTTCTTAATCATCTTATACATCTCACCGGAAACGTTTACCATATAAACACCGGCATTCAGGAATGAAACATTTAATTGACAGGTATCCTCACCCGAAAGCAATCCGGAAAAGAGGCGGGTTCCTTTTAAATCGTATATTTCAATATATGCATCCTCTCCGCAAGGAAGAATTAATATGTCGTCCACAGGATTTGGATAGAGCAGTTTGACACTATTTCCCTTACTGTCAACCATATCAATCGATGTATCCATATAAACCGTGAGATGAAGCGTTACCAGACTGTCGCAACCATAAGCGTCGACCAATTCCAACTCGTGGGTATGAACACCCGGAACATTCTGCGCCGGCAGCGTAAAACCATATTTGCTGTAACTCTCCCCTTGATAAATTGCCTCGTTCAATATCGTATGTGACGGCGAAGAGCAATCTACCGGAGGATCCATTGACTCCCACGAGGCGTCTAATTCACTAATGTCATTGCTTGCGATTACCTCCAACAAGCTACCGGCTTCTTCTTTCACAAAGAGATAACGACGTTGGGTTGGTTCGATTTCATCCAAACAGTAAACCCAACAGGCGTATTTAGCCCGGAACTCCTCACCTTCGAAAGTCGTTATGACAATACCCTCTTCTGTCGGGTCATTGAGATTAGCATATAAAGCGCCGGCGAGTTGAATCGCTTCGCTTTCTATGTAATTTTGCACGATTGTATTTGCTTCTTCCCGCGTAATCTTCTGAGCGGATAATGATACAGTCCAAGTGATTAAAACCGAAATTAAGATAAAAATCTTTTTCATAAATTCTTCCTCCCCTATTTTTCGTTGAAACAATAAAAGTTTTTAAAAAATCTTTGCTAAAATATTGAATTTCTTTCTAATATTCACTATTAGCGCCCGACTTTTTGTTTTTTTAACACTAAAAAAGAGAGACAACTTTCATTGTCTCTCTTTAGCTATTTAATTTTGTGACCCGAACAGGATTCTAACCTGTGACTTTCAGAACCGGAATCTGACGTTCTATACAACTGAACTACCGGGCCCCTTTTTATCGGTTGCAAATTTAATAAAAAAATAAGAAGAACTGCGTCCTTTCTTTTAATTGAATTAAAAAATCTTATTTTCTTCCCAATATTCTTGAATACCACAATATTTTCACGTAAGTTTGGCGTTTAATTTAAAACTTCAAAATAAAGTACAGATGAAAAAAATAACAGTCTTTCTTATTCTTTCAATAGCTGGTGTCTTTTCTGGGTTTGCACAATTTTTCAGTTCGCCGGAAGTACAAAAACTGGGAATTGTGACGTATGCCATTCATAATTTTTATGTGGATTCCGTAAAAGAAAAGGAATTAGTAGACAATGCGATCATCGGAATGTTGGAAAAATTAGATCCCCATTCGATATACATTCCCAAAGACGAGGTTAAAAAAATGAATGAACCGCTGGACGGAAGTTTTGACGGGATAGGAGTTCAATTCCAGATGATGGAGGATACCCTGTTAGTGGTACAAACAATCAGCGGCGGACCATCCGAAAGAGTGGGCATAATGGCAGGAGACCGGATCATTTTCGTAAACGATACCGTTATTGCCGGCGTGAAAATGCAAAACACCGATATTCAGAATCGGTTAAGAGGTCCGAAGGGTACCGTAGTGAGGGTAAAAATCCTTCGACGCGGGGTGAAAGACCTGATAAATTTCAAAATTGTCAGGGATAAAATTCCGATTCACAGCTTGGACGCCTCTTACATGGTCTCTCCCGAGATTGGGTATATTAAGTTAAACCGATTTAGCGCCACCACAATGGAGGAATATCATGATGCATTCAACAAGTTAAAAAAGAGGGGGATGAAATCCCTGATTTTAGATTTGCAGGGAAATGGAGGCGGCTATCTCGTTGCTGCAGTGGAATTAGCCGATGAGTTTCTGGAAAAAGGCAAAACGATCGTTTATACCGAAGGAAACGCCCAACCTCGCCAGACAGAAGTGGCTACTTCGACCGGTAATTTTGAGAAAGGAAATCTGGTCATTTTGATCGACGAAGGATCAGCGTCTGCAAGCGAAATTGTAGCAGGAGCCATTCAGGATTGGGATCGCGGAGTGTTGGTCGGTCGGAGGACATTTGGAAAAGGATTGGTACAAAAAGCTTTCCCACTACCCGACGAATCGCAGATCCGGTTGACCGTTGCCCGTTACTACACACCTACCGGCAGGAATATCCAACGCCCGTACGACAGTGGAATCGTGCAATATAAAAGAGACTTGATCGACCGCTACAATCGCGGGGAACTTCAACACGCCGACAGCATTGCATTTCCCGACTCGTTGAGATTCATCACAAAAATATCGGGCAGAACAGTGTTTGGAGGCGGAGGAATCATGCCCGATATCTTCATTCCTATTGACACCGCCCGGTATACGGATTATCACAGAGACCTGGTTGCAAAAGGCGTAATGAATAAATTTGCGTTGAACTATGTGGAAAACAACAGAAAAGAACTTACGGAGAAATTTCCTCTTAAAAAGGAAGGCTCTTTTGAGAATTTCAGAACCAACTTTGAGGTAACGGACGATATACTGCAACAATTGATTGACGCAGGGACACAAGAAAAAGTAGAATTTAACGAAGAGCAATTCCTGCATTCAAAAGATTTGATAAAGATACAGATCAAAGCGCTTATTGCCAGCGACCTTTGGGGAAATGAACAATACTTTCAGATCATGAATCGGGCAAACGATTCCTATTTGAAAGCGATTGAAATTTTGCAAGATCCGAAATTGTATAACAGGATTCTTGGGAGGAAATAAGGGCGGTTGGTCTTCCGTCATTGCGGGCTTGACCCGCAATCCCCTATTAACGCTATTTTCAGGGGATTGCGGGTCAAGCCCGCAATGACGAACGAATACCTGCTTACAACAAATTACTCGCCAATTCCGAAAGATAACTCCTCTCCCCTTTCACCAAATTGATATGTGCAAAAATATCCTGATTTTTCATCTTATCAATCATATACACCAATCCATTCGATTGCATATCCAGATAAGGGGTGTCAATCTGCTGAATATCTCCGGTAAACACCATTTTGCAGCCTTCTCCGGCACGGGTAATGATTGTCTTTATTTCGTGCGGAGTAAGATTTTGAGCTTCGTCGACAATAAAATAGGTATCACTCAGGCTTCGTCCGCGAATGAAAGCCAACGCCTCGATAACCAGCTGCTGGCTCTTTTGCATTTCATCAATCAGGCGCAACTCCCGGCTATTAGCTCCGAACTGGTGCTTGATAACATTCAAGTTATCAAACAGCGGTTGCATGTAAGGAGCAATCTTTTGCTTCTCATCGCCCGGTAAAAAACCGATATCCTTATTTGCCAAAGCCACAATCGGACGTGCCAGCAAAATCTGCTTATACTTCTCGTGCTGATGCAAAGCGGCAGCCAGCGCCAGCAATGTCTTTCCCGTTCCGGCTTTTCCGGTTACAGCCACTAATTTTATATCCTCGTTCAGCAAAACGTCCAACGCAAAGGTTTGTTCCGCATTCCTGCCCTCAATTCCGAAAGCCCTCTCCTTTTTTATCTTAACAATCGTCCGGGTGTTCGGATTATATTTTGCCAAAGCAGTAGAACGTTCGCTTTTCAACACAAAACAATCATTCGCGTCTATCGGGACATCCAAATTAAATTCTTCCAACGGAACACCTTCCGAAGTAGAATACAACCGGTCGATCAACCCGGCATCAACTCCCTCGAAAGTTTCATGCGCTTTCTCAAAAATATCGAAATTTGTGACTTTATCGTTTATATAATCTTCAGCCAGCAACCCCAGCGATTTTGCCTTCATTCGAAGATTAATATCCTTTGAAACCAAAATTGTTTTAGTCTTTTTATCCTTTTCCGTCAATGTATGGAGAAGAGCCAGAATTTTATGATCCTGCGTTTTTTCGGAAAAAGCGTTTGCAATTTTCGCGGGATATTCCGAATTGGTTACAATGTGCAATTTCCCCAATCCAATACCCAAACTAACCCCGCCGTTGAAAACATCGTCCGTTGCAATCTCATCCAATTCCCGTACAAACTCCCTTGCATTGAAATTGATTTGCTCATTGCCTTTTTTGAATTTGTCCAACTCTTCAAGGACGATAATCGGAAGATAAATATTATTTTCTTGAAAATTATAAATACATTTGTAGTCATGCAAGATAACATTGGTATCCAAGATGAAATTTTTTGCGCTCATGATTAATAAATTACTATTTAGCCGTTATAAAAATTGTGATTGTTCAAATATACTTTTTTAAACGCAAAAAAACGAATAGAATTATCAAAAACACAAACAAATAATGAATTATTCGGAAACATTAAATTATATATACGAACGATTGCCTCTTTTTCAAATAGTTGGCGCATCAGCCTATAAAGCCGGACTCGAAGGCATACAGGCTTTTGACGACTATCTGGGTAATCCGCACCGGTCATTTCCCACTATTCACGTGGGCGGAACCAACGGAAAAGGCTCGACGGCGCACACAATCGCATCGGTTTTGCAAGTATCGGGCTACAAAACAGGGCTGTTTACTTCGCCTCACCTGAAAGATTTCAGGGAACGGATCCGAGTCGACGGAGTTCCGGCTTCCAAAGAGTTCGTTGTCGAATTTGTAGAAAAACACAACCCCATGTTCGATACCCTCTCCCTCTCTTTCTTTGAAGTAAATGTCGCTATGGCTTTTGAATACTTCAAGCAGAAGAAAGTGGATGTGGCGGTCATAGAAGTCGGGCTGGGAGGCAGATTGGACAGTACCAACATCATAACGCCGAAATTAAGCGTAATAACCAATATCAGCTTCGACCACACCGACATACTTGGAAATACGCTCCCGGCAATCGCCAAAGAAAAAGCTGGAATCATCAAGCCCTTCGTCCCCGTTGTGATTGGAGAAGCAAAAGGAGAAATCCGTCAAATTTTTGAAGAGGTGGCGGCAGAAAAAAGAAGTCCCATTTTCTTTGCCGAATCCTTGTCGTCCGGGTATCTCGGACTTGAAACAATAAACGATATTCCCGTACAATCTTTTAGCATAGAAGGAAACATTATCCGGACTCCGCTGCTGGGCACTTATCAGAAAAAAAACATGCTGACAATCTGGTCAGCCCTGAAACTACTACAACATGACTTCAAGCTTACGAAAGAGTCCATACAAGAAGGTTTTTTGCGCGTCATCGAATTAACCGGATTACAGGGACGCTGGCAAAAATTGCAGGAAAATCCGGCAATCATCTGCGATACCGGACACAATGCGGCAGGCATATCATACATCGTCGAGCAATTGGAAAATACTCCGCACAAAATCTTGCGTATGGTTATAGGGACAGTCAATGACAAGGACATTGACCATATTTTGTCGTTACTGCCGAAGGAGGCTGTTTATTATTTCACGAAAGCATCTATTGCAAGAGCTTTGCCGGAAAACATCTTGAAAGAGAAGGCAGAAAAGTTCGGACTTTACAGCAAGTCATATCCTTCCGTACCCGAAGCGCTTAAGGCGGCTAAAGAAGAGGCATCGCCCGAAGACCTGATTTTTATCGGCGGGAGTACATTTGTCGTAGCGGAGGTAGAAATAACTGAGTAACTGAATAATAGAATAACTGAATTGTTCAATTATTCAGTTATTAAATTATTCAATTATTATTTATCGTAATCGTCAAAAATCTTTACCAGTATTTTCTTGGCAGTCTCTTTCATAGCATCCAGATTTTCCGGCTTGCTGTAATCAATAAAATTGACTGAAGACCTATCCCTGTGAAGGATAAGATAATATATCCCTCCCGTGATAATTGATGCAGCGTGATTAAAATTTATATCGCAATTTTTAAAAGTCTCATTAAAAAATTCGGTCAGCCGCAATGAATTCATATCCCGGCTCTGAGACGTTCTGCGCGTTATATGGTTGTCTTCGCTTAGTTCCCACGCCAGCAACCTTTGCATACATACGTTATCTAATAAAGAATCTGCCAAGTTCTCTATCACAGTCGAAATGTTGGTCAACGGCTCTTCCTTAAAATTAAATTTAATAGAATCATTTAACCAATAGTCATACTTACGAACGAAAACATCAAGAAAATCACTCAAATCTTTGTAACGATTATAAAAAACAGGCGGTTCCACTTTAGCTTCTTTAGTTAAAGCTTTTATTGTCAAATTAGAAAATCCTACCTTTTCAATTACATTCAATGCGGCATCAAAAAGCCTTTGTTCAATGTCCTTTTTCGTTTTTCTTATTCTCTTTTTTACCGGTGCCTTACTCTCTTCCATGTTAATAGATTATTTAGTTTCTTAAATTTTCCGAAAGATATAAATAATTTCTTTGATAAACAACACCTTCGCTCTCCCATTATAATTAAAAAAAATGAAAAAATAAAATTCAATATATACTTTATTATTTAAACAAAACCGGCTACAACATCATGTCAAAATTTCATGCTTCCCGTGTAAATATTGCTATTTTGTCATATTTTATCAAAACTTAGGACAAATAAACCTAAATAGTATCTCATTTGTTTTATGGCAAACAATTTGAAGCATTACTCAATGAAGCATTGAAAATATAGAAAAACAATATAACGCAACAGATATGAATTTAAACAATTTTACAATCAAAGGACAGGAAGTTGTCCAGGAGGCTATCAATCTGGTTCGAAGCAAAAACCAGCAAGCTATTGAAGTCGCCCATTTGTTGAAAGGAGTTTTGAAGGTAGGCGAAAATGTAACCAATTTTGTGTTCAACAAATTAGGAATTAACACGGCAAAACTAAATGCGGATCTCGACAAAATCATGGATTCGTTTCCCAAAGTAAGCGGAGGCGAGCCTTATCTTTCGAGAGAAGCGAATGCCGTGTTACAGAAAGCCGAAGACCTCTCCAAAAGGGCGGGCGACCAATTTGCATCCGTTGAATATATCCTGATAGCGCTGCTTGTAGAAAAGAGTGAAACCGCCTCTTTGCTCAAAGATGCGGGAGTTACGGAAAAGGAACTTCAACAAGCTATTGCCGAACTGCGAAAAGGAAAGAACGTAACAAGCCAATCAGCCGAGGATACGTATGACTCGTTAAGCAAATACGCCATCAACCTGAATGAGCGCGCCCGTGCGGGAAAATTAGACCCGGTTATCGGACGCGACGACGAGATACGAAGGGTCTTGCAGATTCTGAGCCGCCGGACAAAAAACAACCCGATCCTTATTGGCGAACCGGGAACAGGTAAAACAGCCATCGTCGAAGGTTTGGCACACCGGATTGTGCGCGGAGACGTGCCCGAAAACCTGAAAAGCAAACAGATTTTCTCGTTGGACATGGGCGCAATCATTGCGGGAGCCAAGTACAAAGGAGAGTTTGAAGAGCGCCTGAAATCAGTCGTCAATGAAGTGACCCAATCGGACGGCGAAATTATCCTGTTTATCGACGAAATCCACACATTGGTGGGCGCAGGAAAAGGCGAAGGCGCTATGGATGCCGCCAATATCCTGAAACCGGCGTTGGCGAGAGGCGAGCTTCGCGCTATCGGGGCAACTACGCTCGACGAGTATCAAAAATATTTTGAAAAGGACAAAGCATTGGAACGCCGCTTCCAAATCGTCATGGTAAATGAGCCGGACGAGGCAAGCACTATCTCCATCCTTCGCGGATTGAAAGAGCGGTACGAAAATCATCACAAAGTACGAATCAAGGACGATGCCATTATCAGCGCCGTCGAGCTTTCGAGCCGATACATAACCGACCGTTTCCTGCCCGATAAAGCCATTGACTTGATGGACGAAGCGGCGGCACGGTTGCGCCTGCAAGTCGATTCCGTCCCGGAAGAGCTCGACACGAAAGAGCGCATCATCAAGCAACTGGAAATAGAGCGGGAAGCCATCAAAAGGGAAAACAACACCCATAAGCTGGAACAACTGAACAAAGAGATTGCCGAATTAAAGGAAGAAAGCAACGTAATCCGCGCCAGATGGAGTTCCGAAAAAGAGCTGATCAACAACATCCAGCAGCTCAAGATCGACATTGAGAACTTCCGTTACGAAGCCGAACGCGCCGAACGGGAAGGAAACTACGGCGCCGTAGCCGAAATCCGCTACGGGAAAATCAAAGGCGCAGAAAAGCAGATCGCAGCCCATCAGGAAAAGCTGCAAGAGCTGCAAGCCAACTCTCCAATGATCAAAGAAGAGGTTGACAGCGAGGATATTGCCGATATTGTTTCCCGTTGGACAGGCATTCCGGTAAGTAAAATGATGCAAAGCGAGAAAGAAAAACTATTGAATCTGGAAGAGGAACTGCATCAGCGGGTAATCGGACAAAACGAGGCTATTTCCGCCATTTCGGACGCTGTACGTCGAAGTAGAGCAGGATTACAGGACCCGAAAAGACCTATCGGTTCGTTTATTTTTCTCGGGACTACCGGCGTAGGAAAGACGGAATTGGGCAAAGCGCTGGCTGAATTCCTGTTTGACGATGAAAATATGATGACCCGTATTGATATGTCCGAATATCAGGAGAAATTTTCGGTGACACGGCTTATCGGTTCCCCTCCGGGATATGTGGGATACGAAGAAGGCGGGCAACTGACGGAAGCCATCCGCCGGAAACCTTATTCGGTTGTTCTGTTCGACGAAATAGAGAAGGCGCACCCGGATATTTTCAACACGCTATTGCAAGTGCTGGACGACGGACGGTTGACGGACAATAAGGGCAGGCTAGTCAACTTCAAGAATACAATCATTATTATGACTTCAAACATAGGCTCATCGTTAATCCGTGAGAGATTTGAAAAATTAAATGACAACAACCGCGAAGAGATTATTGAAGCAACCAAAATAGAGGTATTCGAATTATTAAAACAAACCATTCGTCCGGAATTCCTGAACCGTATTGATGAGTTGATTATGTTTACTCCGTTGAACAGGGACGAAATTCTGCAAATTGTCAGGATGCAGATAAAAAATATTGAAAAGATGCTGGGGCAAAATGGTGTAAAATTAGTCGTAACGGACAAAGCGGTGGATTTTATTGCAAGGGAAGGGTATGATCCTCAGTTTGGTGCGCGTCCAGTGAAGCGTATTATTCAGCGTTACTTGTTGAATCAACTTTCAAAAGAGTTGATTGCTCAGAATATTGATAAGGGAAAAGCGATTGTTGTTGATGTGGAGGGGGATGGGTTGAGGTTTAAGAATTAGTCTTGAATCGAGATTTTAGTAAGATATAGGATTATCAAGATTAAGGGAGTCTCTGTTTGGCGTGCTTTACGGCGAATGGAGGCTCTTTTTTTCGCCGTATGGTAGCCATTCCATTTAAAATATACGCATTTTGAATATTAATTTGGGAAAATATAAAAATATATTTAAATCACACATAATAAAATAACAAAATAATTACCTGAATGTAAATGTTTTCAAAAAAAATTGCAGATTTTAAAAAAATATTGTATAATTGTGCGTATTTTAGATTTATGTGCCATATAGGAAGGGAATGTACAACACTGAAACAAACAATAAATGGATAATAATTTTTTAGTTGAATAATTACAAAAGTTGTATTCTGGTGAATATTTAAAAATAATACGATAATAATGAAAATACATATGGATAATGAAAAATCAAAAAAAGCATGGTCTACAATAAAAAACATTCTTACTATTATTGGAGCAATAGGTGGTGTAGTTGCAATTATACAGATATTAGGTGTTACACAAATTACCTTACCACCTATAGTACTTGTAATTTTTATTTTATTTATAACAGTTGCAATTATTATTAGATTTTTGAAAAAGAAAATTATATTTTTTAGTGATAGGAATAACGCACCTAAACGTTTTAAAGTAGAGAGCATATTGAAAAAAATTGCCAGAAAAAAATTAAACTTAACTGTTGCAGGAAGGACTAATAAATCATGGTTTGAAGATAAAGATAAAAAGAAAGAACTTTATGAAAATGCTTTAAAAAATGATTGTAAAATAAAATTTATTATTCAACATGATTATGTGAAAAATGTCAATATAAATGATGACCTAAAAATTCAGAAAATAGAAAAAGAACGTAAAGAAGCAATAAGCTCATTTAAATATATATATGAATATCTAGAAAATAAGAAATTTCCAAACTTAGAAGAGGACTTTCAATTACGTTTAACACAAGAGCCTGTAAACAATAGTATTACAGATATGTACCGTGGGAATTACCATACGCGATTCACATTTGATATTGGTTTAAATCTCAAACAAAATCCTTTCTTGGTTTTTTGTAAAAATTCAGCCTTAAATGAACTATTGAATCAACTTTCTGAAATAGAAAGAAAATCAATGAAATTATCTGATTATGAAGAAAAATATCGTAAAGCAAATATCAAAATAGAGGATGCAATAAGTAGATATTCACAGTTTTCCGAACAAAGAGAAAATCACAATAAAAAATTAATTCACCACTATTATAAAAGAAAGGGGCTTTTAGAAAAAAACGAGTTTTATCCTCCTATTTCCATACAACTGTTAATTACAAACAAATGTACAGCAAAATGTATAATGTGTAGACATCACTCTATAAATTCAAAAAACGAACTTAGTTTGCATGAAATTGAAAATATCCTGGATTATATTAATGATATTGGGACTAAAAATATCATTATTTCAGGAGGAGAGCCTTTATATAGGGAAGATTGTATTCAAATACTGGAAAAGGCAAAAAAGAAAAACATGAATATAGGATTATTAACAAATGGAATAAAATATAATGGAGAAGGTTTTTCATCTTTATCACCTGAAGATGCTCAAAAAATAAAAGAGACTTGTAGTTGGATACAAATATCTATAGATTCTTTTGATTCAGAGACTTATAAAAAAATCAGGAACGTTGATATTGATTTCGTCAAACAAAGTTTAAATGAACTGGAAATAGCTGGAGCAAATTTAGAAATAGCATTCACAATACAAAAATTAAATATTGATGAAGCAATTAACATAATAAAAAAAGGTAAAACAGCTTTTAAAACTTCTGCAAAAATCAGGTTTAAATTTGCGCATGGTCCTAACAATCGAAACGACTTTTTATTAAAAAGTAAAGAAGCAGAGCTTTTACAATTTTTGAAAAACTGTGAAAAAAACAACAAATTTAATACCAGCTATATTTCTGAGATGTTTGAACAAAATTATTTTACCGAAAAAGATATTATTGAGGGAACTCCCTTACGTTCGAAAAATATAACTTTTAAAGAAAATAAATATACATGTCATGTATTGAATTATTCCTGTAAAATTGATGCTGAAGGAGATCTTTATCCATGTTGCTTTTTATACGATGATAATATGGGGAATAATTCTAAAATAAGAAATAGATATAAATTAGGGACATTGAGAACAGGACATCAAGTAATATCTTTAAAAGGTAACAATAATATATTAAAAGAATTATTATCTAAAAAGGTTGGTTCGTATAGTAAAGATGTAATACCACTTGAAGTAGAGGCATGCAATTACTGTACAAGGCATTTTTACCAAAACGCTTTTTTAAACGAAATAGATAAAATCACGTTAGATAATAAAGATATCAATTTCATATATTCTGATACAGAAACATTAGATGATAAACTATGGATATAGAAATAATTCCTGTTCTCGTTTGCCTAGCGTACAAAAAATGCAGTTGTGCTGTTTGGCGTATGGCTTTATTCCTACATCATATCTAAATGTAGGGCATTCTGCTTTGGTTAGGCTCACTTTGTCCGAACAGTTTATTTTCATGTTCATGTTTTGCACACCACACTCAACGAAAGATTAACAGTTATGTCCTTCGTTTGCCGTAGTGTACCAAAATGAAGTATGCACCGTTTGGCACGCCCACGTTGTAGGTAAGCGGACAACGTATGCAGACATTTTCAGCAGACTTTGACTCAGCTCGACTTGACAGCAAGTAAAAAAATGTGACATAGCAATATTGTCGAAAGACAAAGAATTCTGTAAATTTGCATTTACAAATTAATTTTCAGAATATGATAACAGTAACATTAAAATATAACAACAATAATGCCGTACTCAATGGCATATTGGACGCTGTTGCAAAAATGCCTGATGTGAAAATCATAAAAACACTTGTACCAAACAAGGTAAAAGCCAAATCTGCAATGCTCTCTGATGAGGAATTATACAAATTGACAGACGAGATTAAAGCCTCAATAAACCTCAGTTCAAAGTAGAGTATAAGAACCAAAGTAATACGTTCGATGAAGCGTCTTTCGCTTCATCGCGTTAAAAACAAAACTCCGCTTTGTAAATATGCAAGTTATTCACGTTCGACAAAGATTTTTTTTGTACATTTGTGTTTTAAAATTTATAAATCTAAAAGATATGGAACGAGAAATTTTAATGGAAAAAACGATTCGCAAGATAGGACAACTGCCCACAACACGTGTTCGGGAGGTGAACGATTTTGTGGAGTTCATTCTCCAAAGAACTGACGACGCCCTGATTACGGAAGGACTGCAACAATTAGCATCCAATAGTCACCACACATACGATTTTTTGAACAACGAACCTGAACTTTATAGTATAAATGATTTAAAGATAAAGTTTGCATGAAAAAAGGAAGTGTTATTTTGATTCCGTTTCCTTTTACTGATTTGAGAGGAAGTAAAATAATACCTGCTGTTGTGTTGTACAAGAGCGAGTTAGATGTAACAATTTGCTTTATCACATCGGAGTTGAAGTGGAAAACAGAATATGATATTTCTGTTTTCCCTTCTGAAAACAACGGTCTGAAAGTGCCTTCTCTGATTCGTACCGGCAAAATTGCAACGATTGATTCCGCTTTGGTACTCGGCGAATTGGGCGAATTGTCCAATATCGAAATAGCGGAACTTGACAAAGGCTTAAAAAAATTGTTGCAATTATGGTAAAAACAGATAAATGATAATATTTATGAAAAGACGGGATTTTATCGCAAAAAGCATAAGCGCCGGAGTAACCGGAGTAATTGCCGCTACAGGATTTCCACTATTGGCTCAACAGGAAAACACAAATTTGAACCGGATAGAATCAGAACATTTGCCGTTGTCCAAACGCGCCCATATCGTTACTAATGAATCCATTATGAAAGAAAAAATATTGCTTGACACCGACATTGGCAATGATATTGACGATACCGTTTGCCTTGCGTATTTGCTGCGCCAGAAACAATGCGATTTGCTTGGCATCACAACTGTATCGGGGGAGCCCGTTGTAAGGGCAATGCTGACCAGCGCCTTGTTAAAAGCCGCCGGAAGGGACGACATACCCATTTATCCGGGCGTTGCTATGCCGCTGCTTACTCCGCAAAAACAGGCGACAGCTCATCAATCGAAATACCTCCCCAAATGGGCTCACGAAAAAAAATTCCCGGAAGGCGAGGCGATAGAATTTTTGCGGCGGACTATCCGCGCTCACCCTCACGAAGTAACACTGCTTGCTGTAGGTCCGCTTACAAACATCGCTCTTTTATTTGCCGTTGATCCTGAAATTCCCTTGCTCCTGAAAAGACTTGTGATTATGTGCGGCGCCTTTACATACCGTTATAAAGGGGAGCCTTGCCTTAGTGAATGGAATGCCCGCTGCGATCCTTACGCAACGGCTATGACGTATAAGGCTCCGGTAAAAAATATAGTCTCTGTCGGGCTTGATGTTACCTCAAATGTAGTTTTGAAAAAAGATGAAATAATCGAACGTTTTAACACCGGTATTTTAAAAACCGTGCTGGACTTTTCCGGGGTGTTGGACAATACACGCCAGGAGATTGTTTTCCACGATCCGCTTGCAGCAGCGGTAATTTTTGACAGGGAAATCTGCCGCTTTGAAAAAGGCATTGTCGAAGTCGAAACGGAAAGCAAACGCCTCGAAGGACTTACCTACTGGAAAGCGGATGAAAACGGCAATAACGAAGTGGCGTTCGAGGTAGACAAAGAAAGATTTTTCAAGCATTATTTCAGTGTGTTCTAAGACATAAAACACACTGGTCATACGAACATAAACCCTCATCCTGACAATGGCACAAAATAAATAATTAACACCTTAAATTTATTACTTATGAAACGAATAATTTTTTTACTTACGGTATCGTTTTTTGCCGTATCGGTTTTCTCACAAAGTTATCCATACAACGGATTGGATAACAGCATGGGTAATCTTTACCTTTTATCTAATGCAAAAACCCGCTCTATCAGTCCTGAAAATTTCACGGGAGCAAAAGGAAAGGGCGGCATGGCAGAATTGAAAGAAGGCGATCAACAACGGAATGTTGCCAACGCTTCTTATGCCGCACGCGATCTGGGACAAGGTTGGAAAGTGAATCCTTACATCAAGATTGCACCCAAAGAAACATTTACGATTGCTGAAATCGAAGGTCCGGGAGCGATTCAACACATTTGGATGACTCCTACCGGAAACTGGCGCTTTACTATTATCCGGATCTATTGGGATGACGAAAAAGAACCTTCGGTCGAATGTCCTGTCGGCGATTTCTTTGCCATGGGATGGGGAGTTTATGCACCGTTGAGTTCGCTTGCAATTTGTGTGAATCCGGGCAGCGCATTCAATTGCTATTGGACGATGCCTTTCCGGAAAAAATGTAAAATTACCATGGAAAACATCAACGAAATGGAAGAGATGACATTGTATTATCAGATCGACTATACTTTGACTGAGGTGCCGAACGACGCCGCTTATTTTCATGCACAGTGGCGCCGGACCAATCCAAACGTGACGTCCGATTACACCATTGTTGATAACATCAAAGGAAAAGGTCATTTCGTCGGCGTTTACATGGCTTGGGGCGTTAATAACAACGGTTGGTGGGGCGAAGGTGAAATCAAATTTTTCATGGATGGCGACACAAAGTTTCCGACAATTTGCGGAACAGGTACCGAGGATTATTTTTGCGGCTCTTACAATTTTGACCGCGACGGACAATACAAAGAATTTTGCACGCCTTATGCCGGCTTGCATCAGGTAATTCGTCCCGATGGAACTTATCGCTCTCAACAACGTTTCGGTCTGTACCGCTGGCATATCACTGATCCGGTACGTTTTGAAAAAGATTTGAAAATCACCATGCAGGATCTGGGATGGCGACACGGCTGGCGTTATCTGCCGCAACAGTCGGATATTTCTTCCGTAGTCTTCTGGTATCAAGCAGAGCCGCACAACAAATTTCCGAAACTTCCGAAGTGGGAAGTATTGGAGGTTAATTAAACAATAAGTCTCTATAACGGCGCTTTTGCAAAACGATGGTTTTACAACAACCTGATTTTTTTTCGTAAGAGCGTCTTCAATATCAGTTTTCTGTGTATATTTGCAATCTAGAGAAACAGAAAAACACAATAACAAAAACAATCAAGAAAATGAAACAACTATTTTGGATTTCAACCAGTCTGTTATGCCTGCTTTTTACAGGCTGTCAACAACAGCAACAGAAACAACAACAGCAACAACAACCGGAACCCGTTTCGGTCATCTTCGACACGGATATGGGACCAGATTATGACGACGTGGGAGCATTAGCCATGTTGCACGCCTTTGCCGACATGGGCGAAGCAAAAATTTTAGCCACTGTTTCGTCCAACATGTATACGAACACGGTGCCGTGTATTGAAATAGTTAACCGCTATTTCGGACGACCGGATATTCCTCTGGGCGCTCCGCGCAAGGGAGTTAATATAGTTGAAGAGAGATTTAAAGAAAGAGAGGACTATTGGGCGGTAACTTTACCGAAACAGTATTATCATGAAACAAAACGGGCGGAAGATGCTCCGGACGCCGTATCGGTTTACCGGAAAATCCTGAGCAGCCAGCCCGATAACAGCGTGCATATCATCACCGTCGGATTTCTCACCAACGCAGCCGCCTTATTGCAATCGGGTCCCGACGCCTACAGCGATTTGGACGGAATGGCATTAGTGAAGCAAAAGGTGAAGCTTCTGATCTCTATGGCGGGTAGATTTCCACAAGGATATGAGTTTAATGTTTGTACCGATAACGACGCCTCTATGACCGTGTTCGGACAATGGCCTACTCCGGTTCTGATAAGTGGATTTGAAATAGGCGAGGCAATCCTGACCGGTAAACGATTGATAGCATCCGATATAACAAACAGCCCGGTGAAAGACGCATTTGCAATGGGTCTGACTTTTGATGTTGACGGACGTAACAGTTGGGATCAGACTGCCACTCTGGTTGGAGTGCGCGGCTGCGAGGATTATTTCGGGACGCTCAAAGGACGCATGATTGTAGCTCCAAATTGCGAGAGCACTTGGGTGGATGACCCGAACGGAACACATGAACTTCTGGTTTGGAAAATGCCGAAAGAAGAACTCACAACCGTTATTGAGGATTTGATGATGCACCAGCCGAAGTAAGCAGCTTACTTGAGGTTGTGTTAAAAGAACACGGATGACACGGATTCCCACAGATAATAAACAGATAGAAATTTGATATACATCTAATTGTCATCTATATAAAAATCTGTGAAAATCCGCGTCATCCGTGTTCTTTTGACACAGCCTCCCTATCCTCCCATATTCAATTTTATAAAATTTAACAATTATAGATTCAAAAAATCATTTTTATTCCCTATTTTTGTAATCTGAAATAATTACAAATTATTACGAATTTAAAACATTTTGCTTATTGACATACTCTTACTCTGAACTTAATAACAAAGATCATGGAAGTGTTAGAAAGATTGACCGATGAAGAATTGGTCGGACTGTATGTCAATAATAGAAACGATGCTTTTGATGTTTTATTATTACGGCACAAAAGTAAAGTATTTTCCTACATTTACCACTCGGTAAAAGACAGGGATATAGCTAACGACCTGTTTCAAGAAACTTTCATCAAGGCAATCAGCACCATCAAACAAGGACGGTATACGGAAAAAGGCAAATTTATTGCCTGGATAACTCGTATTGCCCACAACCTCATCATTGATTATTTCAGACGGGAACGGAATGAAAATACGGTTTCGAACGAAGAATCAGGTGTTGATCTGTTCAATAACTCAAAATTGTATGATGAGAGTATTGAAGACTGCATGGTGCGGGAACAGATTTTTACAGATGTAACAAAACTAATGGAGCATCTCCCCGAAAATCAAAAAGAAGTACTGAGAATGAGGTATTTCGAAGACTTGAGTTTCAAGGAAATCGCCGATAATACGGGAGTAAGCATCAACACAGCTTTGGGACGAATGAGATACGCAATTCTCAACATGAGGAAGCTTGCGGAGGAAAATAGAATTCTTCTGGATTGTTGAATGTCGTAGGGGCGTATCGCATACGCCCTTTTCAACATTGGGCATATAATCGTAAACGTCAAGATGTATAACTGGATGTACACAGGGCGTAGTAATGGGGCGTATGCTACGGTGAAAAATCTGAATAAAATAACAATGAAATATATATTTCCCATCTTATTTTCACTACTATTCTTTCCGCTTTTTGGACAACCAATTTCTGTTTCGGATAATGAAAAGCGGATTGCCGCTTTATTCGACTCATTGAATGTAAGCGTTTCGGATGAAAAGAAAAAAGAGCTGCATGATAAAATAACGAAACTCTTCACCGAAGAGCTGAAAAATCCTGCTTCTTTCTCAAATCCCTATTCCTCATTAAATTTTGTTGGAAAAATTTTCTCGGATGACGGCAAAGTAAAAATATATACGTGGAATTATCCTCTTGCTGATAAAACACACGACTATGGAGGATTTATCCAGTACAAACTGAAAAACAAAACCATCAAAACAATTCCGCTTAAGATTAAAAACGAAGCTTATTTACCATTAAACAATAAACAGATATCTTCGAATGATTGGTACGGCGCGTTGTATTACAAAATTATCCCGGTAAAATACAAGAAGGAAAATTATTATCTCCTTTTGGGATGGGCGGGAAATAACGCCGCCTCCGAATATAAACTCATTGAAATATTGAATTTCGACGAAAAGGGAAACGCCACCTTCGGCAAACCGGTATTAAAACAGAAAAACAAACTCCTGCAACGTTTTGTTTTGGAATATAGCGCAGAAGCAAAAATATCCCTAACCTACGACAACCAAAGGAAAAAAATAATATTCGACCACCTGGTACCCCCCGAAGCGGTCTATACAAATGTGTATTCCCACTACGGTCCCGATTTTACTTATGATGCTTTCTCATTAGAAAAGGGGAAATGGGATTTCGAAGAAAATGTAGATGTAAAAAATAAAGAATGAAAAAAAACATAATCTTACTAATGATAGCATATTCATTAACAACATGCGGTTGTAGAGACGGGGCGCGCCCCGTCTCTACGTGCGCCAACAACGAGAATTTTTCTTATTCGGTAGACAGATTTGCAGACGTGGAAGTACTGCGTTACCAAGTAACCGGATTTGAGCAGTTGAGTTTAAAGCAAAAAACGCTGATTTATTACCTTTCACAGGCGGCTACCGAAGGAAGGGATATCTTATACGATCAAAACAACAAATATAATCTCACTATCCGGAAAACGCTTGAGGCAATATATGAAAATTACAAAGGCGACCGGGATTCCGATAATTTCAAAAAACTGGAGACCTACCTGAAAAGAGTATGGTTTTCCAACGGCATTCATCACCATTACGGAATGGATAAATTCGAACCCGGATTTGAACAGCTCTTTTTCGAAGAAGCTGTGCGTTCCATTCCGGTAGAATCCCTTCCTTTGTATGCCTACCGCAACAATGTGGATGCGCTGCTGGGAACGATTGTCCCCGTCATTTTCGACAAGAATCTCTATTCAAAAAGAGTCAACCAAACGCATGGAGAGGATTTAATTATCTCCTCGGCTAATAACTATTACGAAGGAGTGACCGAAGCGGAAGTGGAGCAATTCTATAATGAAATGAAAAATCCGAACGACCCGACTCCTGTCTCCTACGGCTTAAACAGCAAATTGATAAAAGAAAACGGAAAAATCACAGAAAAAACGTGGAGAATCGGAGGCATGTATTCCCCTGCCATCGAAAAGGTCGTCTATTGGTTGGAAAAAGCAAAAGAAGTGACGGAAAATGAGCAGCAAAAATCAGTGATCGAAACCCTCATTGATTATTACCACACGGGAAACTTAAAAACATTTGACGAATACAGCATACATTGGGTGAAGGATTTGAATTCGCGCATTGACTTTGTCAACGGATTTATCGAAACCTACGGCGATCCACTGGGGATTAAAGCCAGTTGGGAATCCATCGTCAATTTCAAAAACATGGAAGCCACCAAAAGGACGGAAATTATCAGCAAAAACGCCCAGTGGTTTGAAGATCATTCGCCTGTCGACAGCCGTTTCAAGAAAAAAGAGGTAAAGGGCGTCTCCGCAAAAGTGATCACCGCCGCCATGCTTGGAGGAGACTGCTTCCCTCCTACCCCGATAGGAATTAACCTTCCGAACAGCAACTGGATAAGAGAAATGCACGGCTCTAAATCCGTAACGGTCGAAAACATAACCGAAGCTTATGATAAAGCAAGCAAAGGAAACGGATTCAAAGAAGAGTTTGCGTGGAGTCCCGAAGAGATCCGGTTGCTGAACGAATATGGCTTCATCACCGACAATATCCATACGGATCTGCATGAATGTCTGGGACATGGTTCGGGGCAACTACTGCCCGGAGTAAGTCAGGATGTGTTAAAAGCATACGGAGCGACGATAGAAGAGACCCGGGCTGACCTCTTCGGGTTATACTACGCTCCCGATCCGAAAATGGTCGAACTTAGCTTGTTGCCAAGCATGGAAGCCTATAAGTCCGAATACTACCGCTTCATGATGAACGGACTCATGACCCAACTTACCCGAATCGAATTGGGTAACCAAATTGAGGAGTCGCACATGAGAAACCGCCAGCTTATTGCGCGGTGGGTATTGGAAAAAGGAAAAAACGATCGCGTGGTAGAATTTGCCAAAAGAGACGGAAAAACATACGTTGTGATCAACGATTACGAAAAAATGCGAGCTTTGATCGGACAATTACTTGCCGAAGTTCAACGCATCAAGTCGGAAGGAGACTTCAGCGCCGCTAAGGAATTGGTCGAAACCTACGGCGTGAAAGTCGATCCCGAACTGCACAAGGAAGTAAAAGAACGCTATAATACATTGGGATTAGCCCCATATAAAGGCTTTGTCAATCCTGTTTACAAGCCGGTTACAGACAAAAACGGCAATATAATTGATATAAAAATAGAATATAACGAAGACTTTTCAGGACAAATGCTACACTATTCAAAAGAGTATTCCAACCTGCAAGTTATCAATTAGAATATTTTTTATTAAAAAACGTGTGCAAAATAAAATTTTTATCTTACATTTGCCCGAAAGAAAAACTAAGGTAATACATTCATAAAAAATGGAAGAAAAAAAGTCACCTAAAGCCGATTTGGAAAACAAGCGTTCCATGTATGTTTTGATAGGACTGGTAATGGTTCTTTCGTTTCTGTACATCGCTCTCGAATGGACACAAACGGAAATAAAAAAGATTGAAGTTAATGACAGTTTCCTCCAAGAGGGAGAAGAAGAGATGGTTGCTCAAACCGTACAGGATAACCTGCCTCCGCCTCCACCGCCGCCCGCTGCCGTGGTTGAGGAAGTTTTAAACATCGTGGACAACAATGTGCAGACGGAAGCGCCTACTATTGCTTCTCAGGACAATGACAATGCTCCGGTCATAATACCTCAAATTGTGAATGTCGCCCCTCCTGAAGAAGAACATGAGGATGAAATCTTCACCATCGTAGAAGAGCAACCATTCTTTCCGGGAGGCGAAAAGGCTATGCGGGAATTTATAAGCAAAACGATCAAATACCCTACTATTGCACAGGAAAACGGAATACAAGGAACCGTATATGTTTCATTCGTTGTAAATAAAGACGGTAAAATTGTTGATGTGCAAGTAGTACGCGGAGCCGACCCGAATCTTGATAAGGAAGCTGTCCGGGTAGTTTCGGCGATGCCACCGTGGAATCCGGCAAAACAACGTGGAAAAGCTGTTCGGGCAAGGTTTACGTTGCCTGTTAGGTTCCAGTTAAAATAAAAATATGTGTGTGCCAAACCGGTAGAGACGGGGCGCGCCCCGTCTCTACAACAACGCACCTTTGCTCAATAAACGATGCCCAATTCCACATTGGAGGCATTTTTTCTCATCACAATATTGTTTTTTCAATTCCAAAAGGGCTTGCGTGTCGTAAGCGCTTTCTGCATTTATTCCCAAAAACTTCCATTTTTCGATAATACTGTTTTGTTCGGGAGCGATTTTTTCCAATATAATGTAAGCCCTCTCCATTATATCGGGAAGATCTTTTTTTATGGAAAAAGCAAATAAAAAAGGAACTACGGCATTGATCAACAAAACATCAATGCTTTTCTCCCCGATTACTTTCCTGCGCTTGGGCGAAACCTCTCCGAAAGAATAATGATCTTCCCAGTAAGCAGACGGTTTATGTAGAAAAAAACTGCGAAGCTTCACAAGATCGCCGGTTTCCAATAATTGAGAAAACAGTTTGCCGGAATGATGAATCAATGCCGCAAACTGGGCAATCCTGACTTGAGGAAAATTCACCGGACGCATCTTGGAAAATTTCCACAGCGACGGATCAACCGGAGACAAGGAAAACTTTTGACGCAAAAAAGCATACTCTTTGCGCAAAAACCGGAAATATTCATCCTCCGCCTCCCCGTTCAACAGTCCCGCCTGCCCGAAAAGCAACGCTTCAATCTGCACGAGGTTATCCTTATGTTTCCCCAGAAAAGAGAAAGGAAGCGATTTCGCCAACATTTCAAACGGCAGCGTGTTTGTATTCATCCCGAAATTCCGGGCAAGGAAAACATAAAAAGTCTCTTCCCAGTTATTGTTATTTTGAGCCAGATGCTTTAATATCGCATCCGTTTTGCGGATAAGGCGCTCGTGAAGCAATTTGTTGAGATGCAGCCGGACAAATTCGACAGGAAGCCCTGACCATAATGATTCACACCGAATCCACTCCTTTGATGCCAGCAACAACTCATGCCGCTCTTTTATATCGCTCCTGACTGTTATCTCCAATTGCGGAATCTCTTCTCCATTTTGCCTGTAAATCGTGTAATTCGCTCTCTCAACCACGTGCAAAATCACGGAATTATACGATTTATCCTTGCTATGATTATGGTGATTCCAATCGGTAGAAGAGAGATGTATTTCCACGTTCCCTGCCCAAAGAGTCCCGCCGATTTTGATTTTCGCATTGAAAAAATCGGGACCCGCATCCTCATTTTTTCTACCGCAATCGATAATTTCAACTTCTTCTCCGTTTGTCGTTCTTAGTGGTTTCGCCGTAAATAACCCATACTGCCAAACATAATGTAGTAATTCTTCCTTCATGTTTTCTTAAAATTTACTTTCCAAATAGATTATGTGTGCAAATATCGGTAATATTTTTTACTTTTGTTCTGAAAAACGAAAGGAAATGGGGAAATCAAAGATCGCTTTTATTATTAATCCGAATTCGGGAACAACCAGAAAGGAGGATTTGCCGGTATTAATCGAAAAAATACTGGACAAGAAGCGCTTTAACCCAACCATTGTTTATACGCAATACGCAGGACATGGAAGAGAATTAGCCGCCCGTTTTGTAAAAGAAAATTATAAATACGTGATTGCATGCGGCGGCGACGGGACAATGAATGAAATAGCTTCGGAACTGGTGCACACCAACGTTATTTTCGGTATCATTCCATTCGGATCGGGAAACGGCTTGGCGCGTCATCTCCGGATTCCTCTGTTTACCAAAAGAGCTTTGAAGCAAATTAATCACCACATCGTTAAGTCAATAGACTATGGATTAGTCGACGAAAGTAAATTTTTCTGTACCTGCGGCACTGGTTTTGATGCACACATCAGTCATCTGTTTGCCATACAGGGAAAACGTGGTTTTTTTACTTATCTGAAAATTATCTTCAAAGAATACATCCATTACAAGCCTTACAAGTATATACTGAAAAACGATGAGCTTGAAATTACGCAACGAGCGTTTCTGGTCACATTCGCCAACGCTTCGCAGTATGGAAACAACGCTTTCATCGCTCCCCATGCAAGCACGTCAGACGGAATGCTGGACGTCTGCATTGTAAAACCTTTTTCTTTTTTCAAAATTCCCTGGTTAGCGTTTCTCCTGTTTCAAAAAGAGATAGACAGAAGTAAACATATTTCCATTATAAGGGCAAAGGAGATAACGCTTATAAGGCAAAAGGCGGGATCGTTTCACATAGATGGCGATCCGGTGGAAAAAGAGAAGGAGATACACGTAAAGGTAGTTCCCGCCGGACTGAAAGTATTGGTCGGAAAAAGCGTAAGTATGGAGGTTATCATCAGGGCGCAGCTTATTTATGCCAGAAGACGGATTCGGAAATTAAAGTCTTGAACCAGGATTTTTACAAGATTTACAGGATTATCAAGATTTAGTTTTTAATAATCTTGGCAATCCTGTAAATCTTGTAAAAATCCTGGTTCAAGACAGTTCAGACAAAAAAGGATGACCTCCCGATCATCCTTCCCGTTTCTTTGATTATATAAGATTAAGCCGGAGAAATGGCGCCTGTAGGACAAACGTCCGCACAAGTTCCACAATCACTACATTTTTCCGGATCAATTAAATAAATATCGCCTTCTGAAATAGCTTCTACCGGACATTCACTAATACAAGATCCACATGCGATACAATCTTCATTAATTACGTAAGCCATAATTTTTATTTGTTTTAGTTTAAAAAAAAATTTGTGCACAAAAATAAAGCATTTTGTAGGTTTATAAAATTATTTTAGCGTTTTTTCTGTAATTTAGAATGATTCTAAATTAGGATAAACAGAGAAGGGAGGGGTGTTTTTCTTGTTGATTTGGGTTATATGGTGCAAAGTGATTTTCCGGAGGTTAGTTTCATTTTTCTCTGGAGTTTTGAAATTTAATCCAAATTTGTCTAATTTATAATGCATTAAAAATCACTTTATCCGCAAAAAAACATAGTGAATAAATATAAATTTTACAAAAACAAAACGATTGATTTACTGAATTTATCGACGGGCATCGGCAAAATAATCTGCTAACTATCAAAATTATTATAAACGCTCGAACCGTTTTTTGTTTTTATGGCGAAATTTGTACGCCAATTTGCGGCATTACTTTTCCGTGTCTATTATACACACATCATTTTGATAAACCCTAATTCGACTTATTGTTTCTTTATAAAAAAGTTGCTTATCCCATTTCATATTTTCATTAAATGGAACAAGGTATTTTAGCTTTGAAGTATAAATTTTTAAATAAATATTTTTGTTCATTTTTATTATCGCACCGGCTAATACAGCCGGTCTACTATCGAAGAAAACAAAATCCTGATATAATCTGATGTTATCATTCAATAGCAGGTTAAATACTTCCTTACCGACATAATCACTATACGATATTTGCAAAATATCATCCATTTTCTTTTTATTTTTTGTTTGAGGGAATGTATATAAACAACCAAAACAAAAACTTATAAGTATAATTATCTTTTTCATTACTGATCAACAAAACTTGTTGCTGCAAATACACTAAGCATTACAACATTGGGCAAATGTAGTAATTTTTTATTTTCTTGAGGATGTAATTTCTGTAAAATTTTCATTGTCGCTGTCAAACTCGTAAAATTTCAGCCCGCTATTCGTTCCCAACACATCTATGACCCAATCCTTGACCTTTTCAGGGAAAGTTCCTTCGGCATTCTCAAGCGCTTTCTGATAAGTTTTTCTAATTTTTTCTTCAGAATTTTTTCGGGAATATCTTTTTACTTTTTTTACATCTTCGATGACTAACGCGAACCTCTTTTCACCAGATTGAACGATCATCACATAGTTTTTTTTTCTATTGCGTAACATAAAAAGAATATCCCCTGCTGAAAATGCAACTCCTGTGTATGCACCTTCACTTTTGCTATAAGGGTGCGTATGGAACTCTCCCCTCACTATTCCTTTATCTCTTCCAACATTCCGATCAAGACTTATAGAGCAGCAGTTGTCAGATTTTTTATAATTTCTAACTTTAAATTCTTTTCCATCCCAAGTAATGACACCGCCAGCTTCACGGACCTCTGTTCCGGTTGAATCGAAACGTTCTTCCCATGCCTTATTGAGATATTCATTTGCTGCTGCATTTGATCTTCTTAGTGCGTCAGTTGTGCTTTGCTCTTTAAGAGCAAGAATCTCTGCAATACCTAATGAACAAGTCATTACAAAAATTAAAATAGTTAAAATAGTCTGTTTCATAACTTTTATGCTTTATTTGGTATGACTTTAAAATTTATTATCTTTGCCAAAGATTCATCCTCCTACCTTCGTTTTGTTTCCCCCTTTCTTTTTTGGATAGATTCAATGTTGCTTTGACAAGGTGAGGCAAATATATGGGGAGAAAATTTTCGCAAACGGACTATTTATTCCAATAAAAATATATTTAAAACATTTTCAGAGGAAGATTTATCACAACAAACAAAAAAATTTCATGGAGGTAATGTATTTATTTCCAATAAGATATTTTAAACCATTTTCAATGGAAGATTTATCGCAACAAACAAAAAAAATTTCATGGAGGTAACATATTTACCCCAATAAGATATTTTAAACCATTTTTAATGGAAGATTTATCGCAACAAACAAAAAAAATTTCATGGAGGTAATATATTTACCCCAATAAGATATTTTAAACCATTTTTAATGGAAGATTTATCGCAACAAATAAAAAAAATTTCATGGAGGTAATATATTTACCCCAATAAGATATTTTAAACCATTTTTAATGGAAGATTTACCATAATAAATGTATGAAAATACTTATAACTTTGAACAGGAGAAAGTAACTCATTGAAATTAAGCAAAATAAAACAACATTACATTCTTTTTACTTTTCAATTGCAACTTCAATATCATTTAAATTAATAAGTTGTTCTTGTACAGCTCTTGTAATAATAGCCTCTCGTTTATTTCTACAATTTAGCATTTTTGAAATGAATTTTTGATGATTTCCAATTGTTGTTGTTTTACCAAATCCCTCTTTATCAATTTCACCATCTGTCAGACCTTGAGCAAACTTTTTAATAAGAGGTATAATTTTTTCTTTTTTAATTTTTTTATCTTCCCCTTTCATTTTTTGAATCAAATCTTCCAGAACTTGCTCAGGTTTGATAATCTTCTTATCCTCTAACTGGTCTAAACACACTCTCAATATTATTTTTAGTATCGGTTCATTAAAAAACAAATTTTCTCCTCTTGCGACACGAATAACAGCTCTTCTAATATCTTCCTCATTTGCATTTCTACTAATAAAACTTTTAGCGCCGGCTTTGATAACTCGCATTATCAGTTCTGCATTATCATCATAGTATTCATCATAAAACCCACTATAAACAATTATCTTAAATTTGTTATCATATCGTCTTATTAATTCTTTGGTTATATGTAAACCTTCTGCATATCTTTTATTCACAAAGCACATATCTACCAAAATAACATCCGGTTTTTCTTTATTTTGGAGTTCTAATTCATCCAAATATGAATATAATTTATCTTCATCCGGAAAAGTTTCTATTATCTTAATAGAAGAATCTTTTTCTAAAGAAAGTCTTGTGGTAACTGTAGATCCATAGACATCGTCATCCACAATAATCACATTTATTGTTTTATTTATTGTTTCATTTATTGTTCCCATCTCTTTTTTTATTTATTAGATTTATAATGATGCTTTTTCAATCGTGAAGCAGAATGTCGAACCTTCTCCTTCTTTCGTTTTTTCTACCCATATACGACATCCTTTATGTTTTTTTTCATCATGCAGTTTCATAATATATTGACAAATCCATAAACCCATACCTCGCTTTTCAGCTATTCTCTCTTTAACATTGAAAATTTTATTCTTAACATTTTCAGACATCCCTTTTCCCGTATCTTCTACCGACACACAAATAAAATCATCTTTTTCTGATGCAGAGACTGAAATAGTATGTTGCCTGCCTTCTACTTTAGCATTAGTCGCATTTTGAATTAAATTTCGCAATACAATTTCTATTAATCGCTTATCTGCATGTACTCGGTAATTATTAGCCTCATTAAATTTTATTTTTACATCAATTAAATCGGATGCTAAATATTCCAAATGAGCAAAAAGTTCTTGCAATTCAAAATCAGTATCTTCTAAAGGTAATTTTTTAATCTGTTTATCATCATGATAATCCAAATTTTCAAAAATAAATTTTAATCTATCTGAATAAACTTTTAATTGATTTAGGTGCTCTTTCATTTTTTCTTCATCCTTCTTATAATATTCGTTTACTTCCCTTAAATGATAAGATAAATAACTTCCTCTATTTCTTAATCCAATAATCGGAGATACGTCATGGAAAAGAATTGAATTAAATGTGTCAGACATTAACAACGTTTCATATTTTTTTATTTCTCGTAATAATTTAATTAACGCTACTTCTATACGAAACGATATATGTTCAATCAGTTTCTTCTTTTCTTTAAACGCTTTTTCTTTAAATGATTGCATCATAATGACCCCCATTGGTTTATCATTGTCGTACAAAGGAAAGTAGATTTTCGAAACAGTATCTATTTCATAGCTTTCCGATAATATTTTTTCCACATTATAATCCTCATCGTATCCATCGTAAATTATTTTTTCTTTATTTCTGAAACATAAAGTTATTTTATTTTTTTTGTTTGTCAGAGGGTGTTCATAAAGTATTTCTTCTCCTTTTGAGGAAATAATCAGAAATTTTAATTTTTCTTCCTCTGTACTTTCTTTCTTTTTTTCTTTGATATAGAAATTGGAAATACCAACACCCAAAACATCTATATTAAAAGTAGGATTTAACTTTTTAAAAAGAACCCGAACCAATTTCTGTACAGCTCTTTCTTCATTCATATTCATAGTCTCTATCTCTTGTGTAGATATAAAAATGTTATCAATGGCTTCTAACGCTGAATCCAAAACATTTTTTTCTTCTTCTGCTTTTTTCTTTTCTTTTTCTGCTTTTTTTGCTTCCTTCTTGTATTTCACAAGAAATCTAAAAAAAAGTATTACAATCATTATAATTATTACCCAAAACAATAGATGTTGCCACCAAGGACATTTGATGTCAAGAGAAATATTTCTTTCATCTATTTTTTTGTAATTTGTATTTGCTCGTATTGTTACCGTATGCTTACCAGAATTCAAATAGCGTAAGTCAAGAATTCGATTTTCTTCATCTATTGATTTCCATGAAATATCTTGTTTTGCCCAAGGACTAAAATTTGCCCAAAGATATTTAAGAAAACTATAAATGTTCCAATCTTGACATTCTTCTTTAACAAAATAATCATACTTGTAATCACTATTGTATCGAAAATCAATTACGGCAACTTGCATGGAAATTTGGTCTCCACGATTTAATTTAATGTTAACAATATCGTTTAGTTTATTTGTTTCTTTTCGAATCAGCGTATCTTCTCTTTCTTCATTCTCTTTATTCCGCAACCAAAAATCGGTAATAGTTATTTTGTATTTTTGTATACTGTCTTTTTCATTTCCGTCAATGATATTCAACCCGTCTACTCCGCCAAACCACAGTTCTCCACCCATTCCTCGGCAAAAGGAACGGATCTGGTATTCGCCGGACGGGATTATTCCCTGCGTTTTGTTGAAAATAATGGCTTTTGCAGTGTTGGAAGATTCCTGTCCCATTTTTTTGGGCTCAATATAACAAAGACCTGCATCGGTTGCTATCCACAACAAATTGTTATCCTTGTTGAACGCCAGCGACCGTATCACATCGCTTGGCAGACCATTTCCCTTTTTGGTATATGTGTTGATAACTGTCATTGAATTTTTATTGAAAAGACTTACTCCGCCTCCGTGAGTGGCTACCCAGAGCAAACTGTCTTCTCCGGCTTGAGCAATGAAAGAGATGTGATTTTTTATGATTACCTCGTTCTGAACTGTATCACTACATACGCTGAAAGTATTTTCGTTGGCTTCCTTTTTCGCAAGCCCATTATGAGTCCCTGCCCACATGGTTTCTCCTTTGTCTTCGAAAAGGAACCAGATACGGGATTCATCCGCGATCTGCCAAACTGTATCCTGTTTGCCCTTTTCTATACGCACCACGCCGTCGGTCGTGGCAAGCCATATCCGGTTTCGGCTGTCTTTTATCATGTGTTGAATGTTTGTTTTTTTTAATGGTTCTTTTTTTGACTCATGAAATTTTATAGAGCCTGGATGAAAATTATGATATATTTCACCTTTCTTTAAATGGTAAAGCCCATCGTCCCAAGTGCTTAGTATTAACGTTTCATCAATGTTTTTGATAATGCCTGTTATAGAGCGCCTTATATTCCAAGTTTTGTTAAAATTTCCATCTTTGTCCAATTCGACTATTTCTCCATTTTCAAAACCAACCCAGTAGGTTGAACGTTTCTCATCCCAATAAATAACATTGATTGTATTAGGATTGGATTCCTTGCTTTCGTATTTGCAAAGGCGCATCTTTTCCCTGTCTTTCAATTTGCCAGAATCTGCGAATACGGTAGGTTTATAATCGGTTCTGTATTTGAAAATCGGTTTATTTAAATACAGTTTATCCATGCCTGAGTGCAAAAGCCCTACCCACAATATTTCCGCTTTTTTACTATGACCGAAACAGGTTATTATTGGGGAGGTAAGGTTACCTTTCTGATTTTCGTATGCCTGAATAGATTCGCATTCACTATTATTGACGGAATAGATATACAAGCCTTCCGTAGTTCCGATAAAAATAAAATCTTTAATCCTAAGAATGTCTTTTACATAAATGCTATTATTTGTCAAGCCTTTGAAGAAGGCTTTTTCCGACGTTCCTTTTTCTTTATTTAAAAAGTATAATCCAAAATTTGTGCCAACCAAAAGCATATCATTGCCGAATTCGGTAACAGCACTAACTCTTTTGTCTGGAACTCTTTTGTCTGAAAATGTAAAAGTCGTATCTTCTTCTCTCTTTTCATCATCTTTTTCCCTTTTATCATATTTAAGTAGTCCGTCATTGTGCGAGACCCAGACATATAGTGAGTCTTCATATATATTATTGACATAACCTGTTGGAATTGAATCTTTTCGTTCGCTCAAATTTTTATTCCAGACTTCGACTCCTCCCTTAACATGCCCAACCCAGAAGCAGCCAAGGTCGTCTTCATAGATTCGTTGGATTCGTTGGGAAAACCATTTGTTGTTATCATAAGATACAAATTTGTCTGTAAGTGGGTCTAATTTAAAAATACCACCTTCTTCCGTTGCCACCAGCAGGTCTCCATTTTTCTTTTGAATAATATTGGATACGACATTAGCTTGAGTGACACTGGCTTGATTAGCAGCATCCAAAAACTTGTCTTTGCCATATATTTTAAACTGGTAACCGTCATAGCGGGTGAGCCAGTTTTTGCTTGCAATCCAAAGATAACCGGTAATTGTGTCTTCGCAGATTGCCTGAACGTGGGTATGCGAGAGACCGTCCGCCATCGAAAAATGTTCAAACCTGTAATTAGAGGAGTATAGGTTTGTAATATAGAAAAAGGACAGCAAAAAATATATAAGAAAATGTGTTCTCATAATATCAGAATTTAAATGGTGATAATTATATAAATTTAACGTAGAGAGTTTTTTCTTTATTGTATAAAAACAACTAAAATTTAAGCAAAAAACACAACGATTAGTATATTTTCAAGCAAGTATCATCGTTGATATCGACCTAATTCGGCTCTTTTTTTGCAGGACTCCCGGTTATGAATACTGTTATACACAATAGGAAAGCACCAACATATCACAAAACAATGTCAGGGTCAACGCATCAAAAACATAGCTTGTTTGTTAAAAACACATCTTTCATCCCTCATTTCTCTACCTATACTTCGAAGAGTGAAACCCAATCGGAACACGAGACTTGTTTAGCTCTTTATTTTTGACTTGCAATTCTGCCAGTGTTTCATTGATAAGTTCAAGCTGCATACGGGTATCCTCATTGATGTCGTTATAGTCGGTAAAAATTTCTTCGAGGTGTTGTTTTAACTCCTTGACTTCATTTTGCAACTCTTTGACTTCATTGACAGGCGGGTTAAGTATGAGTTGACGGACAAACACAAAAGCTCGCATAATTCTAATATTTGCAGCTATTGCAGCAGGAGATCGCAATACGCCCGATAACATTGCGCCCCCTCTTGTGTAAATGCTAATGGTGTTATAGGACTATATTTTATGTTTTCCGGCAGGTTGTCGCAATTTGCGATAACCTCCTTCCATTCGGATTTAGACAACTGAAACATAAAATCATCAGGAAAACGCTCTATATTGCGCCTGACTTGTTCTTTTAATCTTCTTGTTTCTACTTGATATATCGCAGCTAAATCGAAGTCCAACATGATGCTTTTCCCCTTGACTTCGTAAACAAGATTCTGAATATTTGATAGTTCATTCATAATTTATTCTTTTAATATTTTACCTATTTAGATTCGAAACTATTGTCTTTGAGTAGATTTAATTTATATTTTTCTGTAAATTTTACTTAAAATTTTGTGACGGCAAACAGTTCATAGGATTTACATCCTACGCTATAAAATGTCATGGCGTTACCATTCCCAAATCCCGAACAGGATGACATTATATAGAATAGAATGCAAATCTTATTTCTTTATTTATTTACTACAAAAAGCTTTCCCCGTACAAAGAATCTCCCGTCCAAAAAAACTATTCAAATACTTCGCCGCAAGCACATAAAACGTCAACAACGAAATCGCCAACTCCGTACCTCCCGCTATCAACTTCCAAATACTTCCGCATCCAAAAGCCTCTAATGCCAATCCGAAAAATAAGACCGCGATTAACGACATAAGAAAAAACATTGCTTTCGACATTTTTATGGTGGAAATGGTAAGAACAACTGTAAGAATAAAATAACCGGTAAAGACGAACCCCATTTGCTTTACGTCGGCAGAAGCAGCCAGCGTTTCGCCAAAGCATCCCATTCGGATAAGCCAGCTCATACCCATGCCAATCCAGAATAACCCGTAGGCTGCAAAAGCAGTTGAGCCGAAAAGGTTGTTGTGTTTAAAGTCGAATATAGATGCTATAAGTTGTGCAAATCCGCCAAGAAATAACGCCCAAGGCAGCACAAGACCTAATCCGTCTGTCATTCCAAGCTTTTGCGATGAGGCTACAAGCGTTACAAGAGCTAAGCCAAAAAGTCCGAGAGTGGTTGGGTCGGCGACCTCAATTTTTACCTGTTTTGTTTCCATTATTATGTTTTCGTTTTAAATAATTAATATCGCGCGAAGATACAGATTATTAATGGGAAATAAAATAGTCCTTTTTATCGGCATATATTTGTATATTTCAAATATTTTTCTTTAATTCGTTCCGCTCAGGTGGAAAACTGAAATTACACAAAAATATCACTAATATCATGCAACATTTCAATCGTCGAGAATTTTTAAAAACAGTAGCTGCGGGGTTAGTTCTTGCCGGATTACCCGGTTGGGTAAGCAGTTGTAAAGCAGAAACAAAAAAGATATTAACCCTGCCCCGTTGGCGGGGATTCAATATCCTTGATTTTTTCTGGCCCCGTCGTCCGTTTAACTATTCACGTTTTGCCGCTACCGAGCAGGATTTCAAATGGATAGCCGACTGGGGATTTGACTTTGTCCGCCTCTCGATAGCCTATCCCGGATACCTGAAATACAATCTAACCAGCGACATTCCCATTACTCCCGAGCAAACCGTTGAATTTAACGAAGAGGCTATTGAGGTAATTGAAAAGACGGTTTATACAGCTAACAAGCATGGATTACATGTAAGCTTAAACCTGCACCGCGCTCCGGGTTTCTGCATCAATGCCGGATTTAAGGAACCGTTTAATTTGTGGAAAGACGACGAAGCCCAGCAGGCTTTCTATACCCATTGGGAGATGTGGGCTAAACGCTTCAAGAACATTTCACCCCAATACTTGAGCTTTGACTTGGTGAACGAGCCTTGTTACAAAGAAGACATGAATGACCAATTTTGTCCGTTAACGCCTATACCCGGCGAAACCTACCGGAAAGTAGCCAAAGGATGCCTAGATGTGATTCATAAACATACGCCCGACAGGCTGGTAGTGGCAGACGGCAACGATGGCGGCTCATTGGTTGTGCCCGAATTGGAAGATTTGCCCATTGCCCAAAGTTGCCGCGGATATTATCCTCATTATGTTTCACATTATCGTGCAGGCTGGGTGTGGAAAAATCCCGATGACTCCCCTATGCCAGTTTGGCCCGGTATAATCGACGGAAAAGAATATAACAGGCAATCGCTGGAAAAATTTTATCAGCCGTGGATTGACCTTGCAAAAAAAGGGATTGGCGTTCATTGCGGAGAATGCGGATGCTATAAGGAAACGCCTCATGAAGTATTTCTGGCTTGGTTTGAAGACCAGCTAGATATTTTTACTTCCGCCGGGATCGGCTGGGCGTTATGGAATTTTCGCGGCGACTTCGGAGTACTTAATTCGGGCAGGAAAGACGTAGAATATGAGGATTTTCACGGTCGCAAGTTAGACAGGAAATTATTGAATTTATTGCAAAAGTATTAAGGATTTTATAATAACAACCAAAATAAACAAGAAATGAACGCAACTATTAATGTGAAGAAGTATTTAATTTTTTTATTATTATCAGTAATTATCTCCGCATGTTCTTCAAGAAACGTCGGAAATTTGGAACCGATACCGGAACCTGTGGCGTTAGCTTATGTCACATCATGGAATAGTGATATTCCCGACCCTACTTATATCACGCATATCAACTACTCTTTCGGTCATGTGAATGATGCGTTTAACGGTGTGCGTATTGATAATGAGGATCGCCTGAAACTGATGGTCGACTTGAAAGAAAAGAAACCGGAGTTAAAAGTTTTACTTTCCATAGGCGGTTGGGGAAGCGACCGTTTCAGCGAAATGGCAGCCGATGAAGCCAATCGTAAAGCATTTGCCGCCGACTGCCGGCGTGTTGTCGAGCAATTCAACTTGGACGGTATTGATTTGGACTGGGAATATCCTACCAGTTCAATGGCAAAAATCTCATCATCGCCCGACGATACGGAGAATTTTACCCTATTGTGCCGTGACATCCGCGAGGAAATAGGCAGCGACAAGTTATTAACATTCGCTTCGTCAGCCAATGCAAAATATGTCGATTTCAGGGCTGTAGAACCCTATCTTGATTTTGTCAATATCATGACTTATGATATGAATAACCCTACAAACGATCCATATCCTTACCACAACGCCGGTCTCTACCGTTCGGAACATACCTGGGAACTTTCGGTAGACGAGGCGGTAGTCGCTCATATTAATTCGGGCATGCCTCCTCAAAAGTTAACGCTGGGTATTCCTTTCGGCGGTAAGGGAATTCGCGGAGTCCGCTTCAGTAATATTCATCTCCAGACCGATTATACGCAACAATGGGACGATATTGCCAAAGCTGCCTACTTAGCCGATGTGGATGGAAATTTTGTCCACTCTTACGAAGAGCCGCGAGCCATAGCGCTGAAATGTGAATATTTACATAGCAAAGGTTTGCTGGGCGCCATGTATTGGCAATATTCATCCGACGACTCCATAGGAACACTGCGTAAAGCTGTTTACGACGGGGTTATGAAAATAAAAGAATAAAAAATTATTCATAAATCACGCGAATCAAGGGTTGAAAATATGTGCCGTTAGGCACAAAATATTGGTAGAATATGGAATAAATCCCCTAAAAAAAGTCCCGTTAGGGACGAAATATTGGTAGAAGGGAATATCCCCCACAACCAAAGCCCCGTTAGGGGCGGAATATAAAACATATTTAGCTTACGCTGATTTTCAATTCGTTCCTAACGGAACTTAGAACAGAGGGAAAA
>Ga0123353_10000107_pt1 | contig 96760 bp, 84 predicted proteins | sample TergutLab28metaG_3_FD_92763 | JGI IMG/M metagenome (GOLD analysis project Ga0123353, IMG submission 92763) | Labiotermes labralis P3 segment gut microbial communities from Petit-Saut dam, French Guiana - Lab288 P3 | ecosystem: Host-associated > Arthropoda: Insects > Digestive system > Gut ...
GTTGAACTTCCTCAGTACATGCGCTCGCTTCAACTGCTTCCCGCTCATCGCGATTCTCGTCTCCTTCATACGAGACATTTTCTCACAATTTTTATTACGGGACTTTATCTCATGTTAATCACACGGCGGATATGCGACCGGTTGCAATCCTTGATTTAATACGATATTATGGCCGCAATTGAATAAAAAACACCGCATCCCGATGGGAAAGGCAGAATAGGGTGAAAATCCCTGCGAGCGGGTCATTGTGATGCGGCACGGTTAAACCCGTCGCCGATAAGTCAAATATGCCGCGGTGTTAAATTACCGCTCCCCCGGACGGAGCGAGAGGAGAATGGCTATGAAAAAAGCAAGGTTTTTTGTGTTGGCACTCACATTGGTGGTTGCCTTTTTTTATGGGGTTTTGCAGGTACGTGCCGAATCGGAACCTGACATAAGGGTGCATATCACTTTCGAAGGGTATAATCTGGGGCATGGTTTCTATGTGGTGGTGCTGGAAGCGGAAGTCCCGTATGGTACGAGCGTATTGGATTTAACGGTTGATACCCTGAGGGCGTGGGGATACGAATATGACCTGACCCCGTGGGGCGGGCTTGACCGTATCCACGGTATTTATTTTGGCAGGGAGCCGAACCCGCCATCGTATATAACGGTCGAGTTGGGTGAAGGTGCGGGCGACGGTTCGTTGGGGAGTTTCGATTATACGGAGTACAGCGGTTGGATATTTACCGTCAACCATATTATGGCCGACGTCGGCGCGGAGGATTTTATCCTTTCGAATGGCGATGTTGTCCGCTGGCAATTCTCCATTGAAGGCTGGGGCGCGGATTTAGGCTTAAACGAAGAACGGGGTTTTTGGACGGACCCGCTGTATGAGCATGCGGATAAAACGGAATTGATCCGCGCTCTTTTTGTCGATGGATTGGATGTAAATTTCCAAGATGTGCTCCTTTCGTTTATTATTGACCCGTATACGACGGACGAAATAGTGGCGTACGCCCTTGGTTTGTTACCGGATTTTATCTATGAACCCGTCATCATGCCCGCGCTCGTTTGGGACAATCCTTTCACCGATGTGGATGAGGATGATTGGTTTTATTATTCCGTATGGTTTACTTACGCGACCGAATTGATGACGGGCGTAGCGGCGGATCAGTTCCACCCGAACGCGGAATTGACGCGCGCGATGGCGGTTACGTTGCTCTGGCGGCTGGAAGGCAAACCCGTCGTGGAAGGCGGGCATCAATATAAGGACGTGCCTGCGTTACGTTGGTTCTCCGACGCCGCGGTATGGGCGGCGGCGATCGGTATCGTTGAAGCGGGGGAATATTTTAATCCGTTACAACCCGTAACCGATTTGGAACTGTTAAACATGATCGGTTTTGACCTTATATGGGAGGACACCAATATATTGACCCGTGCAGAAGCAGCCGACATCATGTATGGCTTGCTGACCGGTTGGTAAAATGATAAGAAAAGCCGTCGGCGGCACTCTGTTGGTTTTATTGATATGGGGATTTGCCGTGCCCGTCAGCGCTTCCGATACGCCGTGTTGGGAATCCGCTATGCACGCCGCGTTCGATTGGATATTGGATGCGGCTCCCGATGGCCCGCAGGTTGGCGGCATAATCGGGGAATGGGCGGTGAGCGCACTCGCTTACGCAGGCAGGATTGACGCAGACCATCCGTGGGCGAAAGCGTGGCTGGCCGATTTGGATGCGGTTTTGGCGGAAATCGACGCGGGGGGGACGCCGTTATCGCTGAGGCGATGGACGGATTACCAACGGACGGCGCTGGCCTTAAGCGCGTTGGGTTTGGATGCGGCGGATTACCGTGACCGCAATTTGACGGAGCCGTTTCGGTTTTTTGTTCCCACATCGCACCGCCATGCCATTAACCGCACTGTTTTGGCGGATATCTATGCGCTGATCGCGTTAAACACGGTGGGTAGCGGCAGCCGGTTATTTTTGCTGAGCATTTACAACGCACAGCGTGCGGACGGTACGTGGAGCTTAAACCCCGCGCAACCCGCGTCGGTGTTTGATATCGATATTACCGCGATGGCTTTGCAAGCGCTTGCGCCGTCCTATCGCCGAAACGACCCCCGCGCCGTACGTACGGTGGGGTTGGCATTGGAGTGGATGTACGCGCAAACCTTCCGCGATGCGGAAAGTACCGCGCAAATGATTATAGCATTGGTTTTGTTGGGGGAAGATTATTCGGATAAGGCGGCATACTACGTGCAATCGTTATTGCGATGGTTTAACCCCGCGCTTGGCGGCTTCGTACGCGATGCAAACCCAAACAGGGTAAACGCTATGGCAACGGTGCAAGCCGCTTACGCGCTTGCGGTGTACAACGCGCGATGAAGATATCGTTGTTATGCTTTGCGATATTTTTTATATTTACCCTTACGGGTTGCGGAAACAAGCCCTATGAAACAGATGAGGGTTTTTCCGTTACGTTTTCCATCCGCGTCGATAACCTCGTCGAAGGTATGCACATGTTGGACAAGGACAAGCACGAGCTTATACCGGATGACGGTTTTATTTTCCCCGCAAGGCAAACAGCGGCGCATGAAGGTGAAAGCGTTTTTGATTTGCTTCAACGCGTAACGCGCGAAAACCGTATTCACATGGCCGCGCGATTCACACCCGTGATCGGCGACGCTTATGTGGAGGCTATCGGTAATTTATACGCGTATGATGCGGGTCCGTTATCGGGTTGGAAATACATCGTCAATGGGGTGATCCCCCATATAAGCGCGTCATCATATACCGTACAAGCGGGGGACGATATCGTGTGGGCCTATACGCTCGACCTTGGGCGTGACCTTGGGATGGAAGACGGCGCATGGTGAGGGACGCGTTCGCTTTTTATCACCCGATCGTGAATATCGTTTATTTCACTGCGGTTATCGGATACGCGATGTTTTTCCTCCATCCGATATTGCTTGGGATTTCCTTCCTTTGCGCGGCGGTATATGCGTTATTGCTCAAAGGAAAGAAAGCCTTTCTTTTCGGTTTGGTATTTATGCTGCCGTTGCTTCTTTTTACGGCGGCGATGAATCCGCTGTTTAACCATCAAGGCTCGACGATCCTGTCGTATCTGCCGAACGGAAACCCCGTCACATGGGAATCCGTGTTGTACGGGGTCGCCGCCGCGGGGATGCTTGTAACCGTTATCGCATGGTTTGTCTGCTTCAATGCCGTGATAACGAGCGATAAAATGGTTTACCTGTTTGGCCGCGCGATGCCTGCGCTTTCGTTGGTGTTATCCTTGGCGTTACGTTTTGTGCCGCGGTTGATCGCACAGGCGAAGGTGATCAACAAAACGCAAAAGGGGATGGGGCAAAAAAACAACCCCATCAAAACCCTCTCGATCTTGGTGACTTGGGCGTTGGAAAACGCCATCGAAACCGCCGACACTATGAAGGCGAGGGGCTATGGCTTGCCCGGCCGTACGGCGTTTTCGCTTTTTACGTTCAGGCGGCGCGATGGTTATGCGATTGCGTTTATCTCGTTTTGCGCGGTTATTGTGTTCATCGGAGCGGCGGTCGGTTCGCTTCGGTTCCGTTATTTTCCGACCGTCCAATACCATCCGGCAAGCGCGGTTTCGGTATTAACCTGCATCGCGTATCTTATGTTGTGTGCGTTCCCGATCATTATGAATATGAAAGAGGCTTTGCATTGGAAATATTCCGTATCGACGGTCTAACGTTCACTTATCCAACCCGCGAAATACCCGCCCTTTACGATATAAACCTAACCGTCAACCGCGGGGATTTTGTCGTGTTATGCGGCCCGTCGGGTTGCGGAAAAACGACGCTGCTGCGGCATTTAAAGCCCACTGCCGCACCGTACGGCAAAAAATCGGGAAATATCCTGTTTGAAGGTACGCAACTTGAAAGCCTCTCCGCGTATAATGCCGCCGCTAAGATCGGTTTCGTACGGCAATCGTGCGAAAACCAAATCGTGACCGATAAGGTTTGGCACGAATTGGCATTCGGCTTGGAATCGCTCGGATTAAATTCGTCGGTGATCCGCTTGCGTGTGGCCGAAATGGCGTATTTTTTCGGTATACATACATGGTTTTATCAAAACGTATCGGAGCTGTCCGGCGGGCAGAAACAAATCCTCGCTTTGGCGTCGATCATGGCCATGCAGCCCGATGTATTGGTTTTGGATGAACCGACCGCGCAGCTCGACCCCATCGCGGCGGGGGAATTGCTTTCGGCTTTGGGTGCGATACATCAAAAATTGGGTGTAACGGTTATTATGACCGAGCATCGGTTGGAGGAAGCCTTCCCGTTGGCTACGCGTGTTGTCGCGTTGGACGGTGGGCGCGTCATCGCGGATGGCAAACCGCGCGAGGTGGGGTTGCGGTTGCGTGAACAAAACATGGGGATGTTTTCCGCCATGCCTACCCCTATGCGTGTGTGGGCGGCGTGCTGTGCGGAAAACGATGGGGATTGCCCCGTTACCGTACGTGAGGGTACGGCGTGGTTGGCACGGAAAATGGCGGATGAAGGTATTTCTTCGAAACAGTGTGAACCTGCCCTCCGGACGCGTATAAACGCCCCGGCGCTTACCCTGCATGATATATGGTTCCGCTACGGTAAAAACCTTCCCGATATCTTAAAGGGTATTTCATTCACGGTACATTACGGCGAAATCACCGCGATCCTCGGCGGGAACGGTTCGGGCAAAACGACGGTTCTTTCGGTAGCCGCCGAGATATACAAACAACAACGCGGTAAGGTTATCGCGGATAAAAAGGTATATATGCTTCCGCAAGACCCGCAAGCGACGTTTATCGGCAAAACCGTTTCGGAGGATTTGCGTTTAATCAAAAGTTGCCCTCAGGAATACAGCCGTGTGATTTCCTTATGCAGGTTGGACGGGTTCCTTGATTGCCACCCCTATGATTTATCCGGCGGGGAACAGCAGCGCGCGGCACTGGCCAAGCTGTTATTGGCACAACCGGAAATCCTCCTGCTTGACGAACCGACGAAGGGATTGGACGCGGAATACAAGCGAGTGTTCGCGGGGATATTACGCGAACTGGCCGACGCGGGCGCGGCGATCGTGCTTGTCAGTCACGACATCGAATTCTGCGCGGAATACGCCGACCGCTGCGTGTTGTTTTTCGACGGTGGGATGTTGGCGGAAAACGATACACGGGGCTTTTTCGGCGGGAATTATTTTTACACCACAAGCGCGAACCGTATGGCACGCACGTTATTACCCCATGCCGTAACGGTGAATGACATCATCCGCGCATTGGGCGGGGATGCCCCATGAAATATATTTTCCTTTTATTGCTTACCGTACCGTTGACGGTTTTTGCGGGTATATATCTGTTCGGTGACCGCCAATTCCTTTTTGTTTCCGTATTGATTCTTATACAGTCCATGGTGCCGTTTGTCCTTTTGTTCGAAAGACGTAAGCCCGCCGCGCGTGAATTGGTGATCATCGCCGTTCTTTGCGCGATCGGCGTGGCAGGGCGCGGCGCGTTTTTTATGTTCCCGCAATTTAAGCCCGTTGTCGCGATTGTGATCATCGGCGGGGTTGCGCTGGGGAAGGAAAGGGGATTCCTGATCGGCGCGTTGACGGTGTTCGTTAGTAATATGTTCTTCGGGCAGGGTCCGTGGACGCCTTGGCAAATATTCGCGATGGGGTTTATCGGTTTTTTGTCGGGCGGTATTTTTTACCGGAGGAAGCGTAATACCGCTATATTGGCGGTTTTCGGCGCGGCAGCGACGCTGATCGTTTACGGCGGCATCATGAACCCCGCGGGGGTACTTATGTTCCAACCCCAACCCACGCGGGAAATGTTTTTGCTTTCCTATATCGTCGGATTGCCGTTTGATTTGATCCATGCCTTTGCCACGGCGGTTTTTTTATTCATAATTTCACGCCCCATGCTCGAAAAACTCGACAGGGTTAAAACGAAATATGGAATTTTATGAGCAAATCTCCTTATTTGTTGACACCCTTTTGCAAAACATCTACAATTAAAACAATTTAGGCATGTACATATTAATTGGGGGAGGAACACCTTGAATCCTAGAGATATAAACGAACATAAAAACGATAACCCATCGACCGAAACAACGACCGAAGATCCATCCGATTACAGTGATTCGTATGACGAAAAAATGGCCCGCAACGCGGTAGGGTGGCTCTTCACCGGCGACGATACGGACGATAATGACGGCGATTACGACCCGCCTTCCGTACGCATAACCCCACGCGCCGCATCCGCCTCGGAAGCAAGCGATGACGAATACTACGCGGCACTTAAGAACAACCGACAAGCGAGGGGTGACCGCTCCCGCCCGGTCACGCAAACGCCTCTGACGGCTTCCGCCGCACCCCGCAAGATCGATCGCCCCATCCGAACCAACCCCGAACCCAAACCCGCAATGAAAGCCCGCGTACCCGTTGTACGTGAGCCTATCTCGGCGCGGCGCGTCGAACGTATCGAGGATCCCGATGTTTCCGCTCCCTTTGAAGATGACGTAAACAATTTTAAAGCGCGTTATACGAGTCGGGACGCTTTGGCGACAGCCACCAACCCCGGCAAGGCGGACCCGGATGACCGTATACTGCATCCCGTCGGTGCGCGGACGCGCTCCCGCGCAACTCCGGCACCCCCGTCCGAATACAATTCCTACCAAGTCATCAGCCCCGTACGGTGGGTGGCTTTGGTAGGCGTCGTTATGGTTTTGGTATTTATGATTGTGCTGGCGTTCCAAAACAGGAGCCTGAGGAACGAACGGAACGAACTGATCGCCGCCGCCGAGAACGCACCGCCGCCGCCCGTAAGCAACAATGTGGAACCCGGTAACAATAACCAAAGCGCCGACTTGACGGAAATGCAGTTGCATATCAACGAATTGGAAGAAAATTTGGCAATCGCCAATGCGGATATCCGTACGCTCGAAAATTGGCTGCGCACACAGGGGTATAATCCCGAGCACGTCTATAACCCCCCGCCGCCGGAATCCACCCCTCCGCCCACCACGCCCGATCCAACCCCGTCACCGCCGCCGCCGGCATATGATATCTATGTTGTCGTAAGGGGGGATACCCTCTCCGGGATCGCGCAAAAATTCTACGGAAGCTCCGCGGAAGTGCATTGGCGCCGTATCATGGAAGCCAACGGTATGACCAACGACAGAATCAGCGTTGATCAGGAACTCCGCATCCCAAGGATATAGCATTAGGTATAAACTCGTCCTATACGGCATATGATTAGGTAATACCGATCCCCCGTTTTTATCGGGGGGTCGGCGTCTAATATATTATTTATAGAAGTGGGAATGTCCATGAATCTATCTGAATTGTCCCTGGTGGATCTAAGGGAACGGGCGAAAGCGTTCGGTTTGAAAAGCATAGCCAAGTATCGCAAAGCGGAACTGGTCGAGTATATAACCGAACAGGAAAAATCCCCAAAAAAACCACCCAAACCCAAATTACCCAAGCCGGATACTCCAAAACCGGACCTTCTTAATCCCGACCCTCCCAAACAGGATCTTCCTAAGCCCGACTCTTCCAAACCCGAACCTCCCAAACCCGAGCTTCCCAAACCCGAGCCCCCAAAACCCGAACCCCCCCAAGAATTTACCGAAGGGATATTGGAAATCCTGCCCGACGGTTACGGTTTCTTACGGACGGAGAATTTTTTACCCGGGGCAGGGGACATCTACGTTTCGCCTTCACAAATAAGGCGGTTCCAGCTGAGGACGGGTGATTTGATCTACGGGCCCATCCGCAACAACCCCACCGAAAAATTTAATGCCATTCTCTATATAAAGGAAGTCAACGGAAACGCGCCGGAAACGCCGACACGCCGTATATCTTTCGAACAGCTTACCCCGATCTTCCCCGACAAACGTATAACGCTGGAGTCACCCACCGCACCCACCGCGCGGCATACCCTCGCACCGCGGATTATCGACCTGCTTTCACCCATCGGTTTCGGCCAGCGCGGAATGATCGTATCCCCGCCCAAAGCGGGTAAAACCATGTTGCTTAAGCAAATTGCCAATGCCATCACCAAAAACCATCCGCATGTCCACTTGATCGTATTATTAATAGACGAACGCCCCGAGGAAGTCACCGACATGCAACGCTCCATCGTGGGCAAAAATTGCTCCATCGTATATTCGACCTTCGATGAACAACCGGAAAACCATAAACGACTGGCCGAAATGGTGCTGGAACGCGCAAAGCGTATGGTGGAACAAAAAAAGGACCTCGTTATTTTACTCGATTCGATTACGCGTTTGTCTCGTGCGTACAACCTGTTGATACCCGCAGGCGGGCGTACGCTTTCGGGCGGGCTCGACCCCGCGGCCCTATATATGCCCAAAAAATTCTTCGGAGCGGCGCGTAACGTGGAGAACGGCGGCTCGCTGACGATACTCGCGACCGCGCTTGTGGAAACGGGCAGTAAGATGGATGACGTAATATTCGAGGAATTTAAGGGAACGGGTAATATGGAGCTCGTACTGGACCGCCGCATGGCGGACAGGCGCGTATTCCCCGCCATCGACGTGCTTAAATCCGGCACGCGGCGGGAGGATTTGCTGCTTTCGTTGGAGGAGCTTGATGCGATGTACACTTTGCGCGAGCTTTCGGGGCGCGTAAGTAATACCGAGTTTACCGAGCAAGTCGTCGATATCTTGGCCAAGACGAAAAACAACAAGGAATTCGTGGGCAGCATCGCGGATTTGAGGCCGGTTTTAAACAAATAACAAAAGGTGTGTCGGCGTTACGCTACATACCGCAAGCGGATATCCGTATCGTTTTCAGGCAGTAGGATCGTCACTTCCATACCGGGGCTAAGGGTTAGCCCCTTTTTTGCGTCCGTTTCCATATAATCCTTACGGAAGGTAAAGAGCGGATGCTTACAAGTGAGTAATAGCTGCGGCTTGTGGGATGGCGTATATGGGGAGGGTGTGAGGATGACCTTATCGAGTTGTGCGCCGCCGCCGTGAAGGGCGCGAAGCGTCGTCCGCTTGCCGTAAGCGATGAGGTTATGGTGGCGTGGCTTGCGGTCGGAGGATTCGAGGATGATCTTCCCCGTAAAAACGCGGCTACGCCTTCGTATAAACAATAACAGGAAAATCAACTTTGACACTGCGGACCCGCCAAGGATAATCGTCGCACGCAGCCGTGTTTGATGGGGAGCGGAATCGGGGGGTTCCGTCGGGTGATACGCCGGCGGAATGGAATGGTCACCATAGGAAGCGGAGATTGCCGTTACGGCTTCCGGTTGCCGTAGTTCATCATCGATGAAAATCATATAACTTTGTTCGGGTTGCGGGGATAATAAAATCGCCAATATATCATTTATAATGTCGTTCAACGCTTCGGCGGTCGTCGTTTCGTAGGAGCGCCCGCCCGTAGCGGAAGCAATGCTGTCTATGTAAGCGCGGTTTAACGTCCCGTTATGGTTGAGCCCGACGGTATGGATCAAGACGTTTTTATATGCGGCATATGCGACGACACGTTCGAGGTCGGCATACGCATCCGCATATGTGCGCAGGGAAGCGGGGGAGATTTCCATATTTCCGTCGGTCAACAGGATAATGAAGGGTATGGGGTTTGCGTTATTTCCTTCGATCAAAATATGTAAGGCTTTGTCCAAGCCAAGGCTGTGGTCCGTCCATCCCGCATGTCCCAAGCCGTTGATGAACCCCCGTATAATATCAGCGTCCTCTAAACCATAAATCGCCGTCAGGGGTATATAATCCACCACTTCCCCCGCATACGCGACGACGCCCACACGGTCGCCGCTATACGTCCCCAACGCATCGATAAATAACCCCATCGCTTCCTGCGCCAAACGGCCGGGATCGGTATGGCGCATGGAGAAACTGACGTCCAACACCAACACCGCATCAATGGGTGCACGTTCGGCAGATACATGGGTTTTGGTAAAGCAAACGAATAATAATAAAACAATGATGACCTTTCTCATATAGCTCCCCCACATACACGGTATATAAATATATGCTGAGGAAGCGATTGATATGGCTGTAAGATAAAACAAACCGATAAGCACAAACGTTCGGACATGTCAATATTAATATGCCCGAACATCCATGGTACACTCACGACGCAGCAAACGACCGAGGCAGTTATGAGCCAAGGGCGGGTTTTGCCATCCCGGGAAGGGGCCTTCGGGCACCGAAACCGGGCGCACCGCACCACGCCGGCTATTCCTCAAATGTATGCTGTTCCCTGTAACACCCTAACACCGCACCACCGCCAAACCCGCGGAAGGGGGCAGCGTATCCGGCCAAGAGCTCAGCCGGATATGCCACCCATGTCGCGACACCTTCCAACGGCAAGGCAACCAAGCCCTCATGAGGCAAGATCAACACATCGGGTTCCCGGGACCCGCTTATGACAAAATGAAATAATCAACGGTGACCAAATCAACGCGCTATATATGACTTAACGTAGCAAAGGTTAGGTTTTATATAGTGCGTTGTTTTCGTGCGCATTGTTATTTTAACGTTAAACTATAAAAACGTCCCCCGTAAACATGGGGACGACGATTGAGTCATTAAACTGTACTTTGGGGTGGAATTGAATGAAGGGGGGTTGTTAAAAGCCTTTATTTTGCTGGGGTTTGTAATGGATGGGGGTAGGGTGGAAACTACAAAAAGGTGTAGGTTTTTATAGTCCGTTTGTTATAGGTAGTATGCCACAATGAATAAAAAATTCAAGTGCAAATTTTTCATATTTTAATTGATTCATCAATGATTCATCAAAAATGCACTAAAAAAGGTCTTCACCGGAAACTTAAAACCAAGCCCGGAAAGGACCTTTATAAAAACCTACACCTTTTTATACTGCACTTTGGGGAGGCCATTGATGGCTAAGTTTACGGCGGTTATATCCTGCGGGGATGATTTTAACAATCTTATTGAAGCATTAGATAAACCCTTACATCCGCAAGCGGAACGGGTGTTGTTATACAGCGGTGACATACCCAAGCGTTTTGAGTTCCCCGTTAAGGCAATCGAAAGGCTGGATGCACTACGCGCCGGTGAGGGTGGGCGTCTATTCATAAATCCAAACAATGAAGAAACATGCAATGAAATCGTTACGTACATAAACCAATGTAATGCGGATATCATATTCTTCCTCGAAAGCGGACAAGTCCTTCCTGATCTTTGTTTTGAATATATTGAAAACTTCTTTGATACCCACTGCGATCGTTGCGGTGTTGTTTTTCTTCCGATTGTTGATGACGGAGAAACACCCTTGCCGGAAGAATTCCAAAACCTGCCTCCGGGTGGGTTGTTTGCGTTTGACGATAATATCGGGACCTTCCCTTCAAGAGAAGCCGGCGCGGCAGTGCGGTTGGATGATATTCGCACCGTTGGATTAAATCCATCCTTTGTTTCCAAAACCTTCTTGGACATGCTTACCCGCGTAGCGAAGAAAAAAGGTACCTTTGGTTGCATAAGGGAAACGGCAATCATACAAGGCGCAAAGCCACCGGAAGTTTTAACGCCGATGAACGTTAATTCCTTAGTTAACGTCGTTATTCCGGTTTCGAAAAACGTAAACGAAAAGCACCTCGATGAAACAATCGAAAGTATTGTCAATCAATCTGCCGGGTTTGATAATAATACACGGTTAGTTTTCGTTGGTTCCGCTACCGACGAGAGTTTTGAAGATATTTTCAACCGGTACCACGAAAAATACCCGGCAAACACGGTATGCACTCTTATAAAAGGGATGGATTATGCATCTGCGCTGGAAGCCGGTTTGTTTGCTTCCGACGGTGAATTCGTTTTATTCGCTGACCCCGGATATATATATGAACAAAACTTCTTGCAAACCGGATTGGAATTATTGAACGCGCACAAAAGCGAAATAAACTTCGTCGCTTTTCCTATGTATTCAGAGAATACAGGTACACCCCATCCTCTTAATTACCGCTTCCAAAATCCCGGTATTGTATGTTTGAAAGAAAACCCCTCTTTTTTCCAACTAAGCACAGCCGGTACGTTAATTTTAATCAAAGCGATAAACAGCATCAGTATTCAATCCTCGGTAGCAGGTGGCGAAACGATCGAAATGATGTACGAATTGGCAATCGAAAAAATGAAGTATGGCGTATCGAATAAATCCTGCGTATATTTCAAAATGAATGAAGACACAAACATTGAAGTAGACAGTAAGTGGCTATATGGCTTAGCCGTTCTTGTGGAACGCATGGTGAAAACGTCCCTTGAACGTTTCACCTATCTCCCCATGTACACACAAACCCTTGTTATATCGCTTTTACAACATAAGCATGTGCTTAACTCCGAAATACCCGATGATTTATTAAACACTGAAGCACTAAGTATATTAAAAAACCTTATTAATTATTTTGATGATGAATTAATAATTAACGCTAAAGGATTTTCAGATTTTTATAAATGTTATTTATTGCAATTAAAACACGGTCCGCCGACTCTTTTATTTGATATCAATGGAAATGGCACTTTTTGTTTTAACAATACGTTCAAAAAGCAAATAAATAAAAGCATCCAACTGGTTTCAATAAATTGCGAAAATGGATGCGCCAACATATCCGGTTGGTGGCGTGCGGTAAACTACGACCGACTTAATGTAATTGCTGTATACAACGGTAAAACCTTCAAATCCAATCTTACGGATGATATATATAACGCTATATGCATTTTTGGCAATCTTGTAAACAATTCGTATTTATTTAACTTCAACATCCCGTTTGAAAAAGAAGGGAATATTTCATTCTACGTAGAAGCTGACGGTTGGGGAAGATATCCGCTCACCCTAAGCTTCACATCGCGTTGCAGGTTGTCTAAGGAACCGGGTTCATTCGTAATTAGCGATAAAACCATAATAAAACATGCGGATGGTAATTCGTTGTTCATAAGTGACAAGTTTTCCCATGCGACATTGATTGCGGAACATAAGCCTTTGGAGGTGATGCTATTTAGTAATTATCTAAGCATCCTTTCCCAATGGAAAAATAGACGTATATGGCTTTTTCTAAGTCAAAGTGACGAAACGGAAAATGCATTGATGCCATTATTCCATTTTTGTGCTTCGGAAAATGACGGAACAGAAAAATATTACGTAACGCATAATGTCGAATCCGGTGATTCTTTGCCCGACAATGTTGTTAAATATAGGTCGGACAAGCACAAATTACTTTCCTTGTTTGCGGAGAAGGTAATCTCAGTCGATTTACGGGAATTCGCTAACATTCCATACGGCAAAAAAGAAAACCGACAACTCTATACCGGGCTAATCCGAAGCAAATTTATTTTAATGCATACGGAAGAAACCGATACGAAATATCTTTTCCCCGGCACATTTGCCCTTATTTGCCAATTGGACAATAACCATATGGAAATCTACAAAAAGGTGATAAAATGTTGAATTTATACGAAAAATTGAAAAACCGTGACGAAAAACTTGCCGTGGTTGGGTTGGGTTATGTAGGTATGCCACTCGCCGTCGAATTTGCGAAGATGTTGGACGTTATAGGCTTTGACATAAATCAAGCAAAAATCGAAAGTTATAAAAACGGCATAGACGTTACCGGCGAAGTGGGTAATGAAGCGCTTGCCGTAACATCCGTGCATTTCACTTACAATGAACGTAACTTGCGCGACGCCGCTTTTTATGTGGTAGCCGTACCCACCCCCATAAGCGATGACAAGCGCCCTAATTTGTTTCCCGTCGAAGAATCCAGTCGTGTAGTAGGTAGGAATATCAAACCCGGTTCTGTAGTCGTATTCGAATCCACCGTATACCCCGGCGTTACGGAAGATGTGTGCGTACCCATTATCGAAAAAACATCCGGTTTGGTGTGCGGTAAGGATTTTTGGGTCGGATACTCTCCGGAAAGAATCAATCCCGGCGATAGGGTAAACACGCTAACCAATATAGTAAAGGTCGTATCCGGCATGAATACCGAAGTTTTGGAGCTCGTGGCCAAGGTATATGAATTAATAATCGAAGCGGGTGTTTTCCGCGCTTCCGGCATAAAAGTGGCGGAAGCCGTAAAAGTTGTTGAAAACGCACAACGCGACGTAAACATAGCCTTCGTAAATGAACTAGCCCTCGTTTTTGATCGTATGGGTATCGATACCAATGAAGTGGTGGACGGAATGAACACGAAGTGGAATGCGTTGGGCTTCCGCCCCGGATTGGTGGGTGGCCATTGCATAGGTGTTGACCCTTATTATTTTATATATGAAGCCGAACGACTTGGTTACCATAGTCAAATCATCCAATCCAGCCGGCGTATAAACGATTCCATGAGCGAATTTGTGGCAGACAGCACCATCCGACAGATGATATATAACGGCGTAAGGATTAAAGGTTCGAATGTGGCGGTGTTGGGTTTCACTTTTAAAGAGAATTGCCCGGATACGCGCAATACGAAGGTTATTGACGTAATCAACGGATTAAGAAATTATGGTGTTAATGTATATGTAAATGACGAAGTCGCTGATCAACGTGAAATAGATGAACATTATGGATTAAAATTAATAAATATAAAGGAAATGCCAAAAGTGGATTGCGTTGTTTTGACAGTAGCACACGATGGGTATTTACAAATGACACAGGAATATTTAATTTCCATGTTTAAGAATAATGCCCCCATTGTATTTATAGATGTAAAAGGTATTTTTCGTGGAAAGTTAAATGTAGACGCTTACTGGAGCTTATAGGGAGTTGTTTTATGAATGACTTAACTTTAGGGTTGCCAATAGTCGGAGATGTAAAAGCGATAAGCCCCGTACTTCGCAAAAAAACGATTTCCATTGTTGAACGCAATCCAAAAATTTCAATAATCACCACTGTTTATAATATGGAGGAATATATCGATGAATCTATTCTATCATTAAGAAACCAACAGTTGGAAAATCCATATGACATAGAAATTATTACAGTGGATGATTGCTCAACCGATGGTACATTGGCGCGCTTGCGTGAACATAGTTTGTTGGATGATCGGGTAAGGATAATAGCTTTTGATGAAAATAAATCGGTTAATCAAGCGCGTAAAGCTGCAGTTATGGCAGCTAATGGCACTTATATTATGTTTGTGGATGGCGATGATACACTTGATAGAAAAGCATGCGGTAGTTTGATATTGGAAATGGAAAAATATAATGTTGATATTCTCCATTTTTGTATGAAGTTTATTTCTGCATATGACAATGAAGAAAATCGATTAAAAGTTGAAAAGTTTAATAACAAAAAAGACTTGTCTGATATTTTATTAATTGATAATACAGATGATTTTACAATACTCAAATACAGGTATTCTAGTGATGAAGCAATAACGGGTTTTTTAGGAACTTTAACAGCCAATTTATTTAATTCTGATATTGTTAAAAAGGCATATGAACACATTTTAGATGTCCCAATTCATAGAGCCAGTGACACTTACGCGCAGTTTTTAATTATGTATTATGCAAAAAGCTATAAAAAACTGCTTCGTGCATCTTACACATATTATTTTTATTATTATGGTAGAGGTGGATATGGTAAGTCATCATACGATTTTAAATGGTTTAAAATGCTTTGCACTAAAGGCATTATAATTACTGCATTAAAGGCATTTCTAATAAAATTTGAACAGTTCGAAAATCTTCAAAATATTTTTTATACTCTTGAAAACAATATGATAATGCCGGTTTTTAATGAATATAATAAAATCAATAATGAAAATGAAAAAAAATTATATTTTAACTGTATGACAAAATATTTTGAAAAGCAACTTATCATTGAAAAACTTGCATATACAAAATTTAATAATGCATATAACATTACAGAAGCATTAAAAAATACTGATATGTTGGGTGTAAAAAAAGCGAAGCGAATTAAAGTTATAGGTGCGTATTATACTTCTATTTCAGGTGGCGGTGCTCAAAAGGTTACATGCATGTTGTGCGATTTATGGGTATCAATGGGATATAATGTTGTTCTTTTCACAGATTCTGAACCTAACATTGATGATTTCCCATTATCCGATTTTGTAAAGCGTGTGTTTTTACCTGATTCAACGCATAAAGCAAAAAAATATCCAATTCGAATGAAAGCATTATTATATGCTATTACATTATACAAGATTGATGTTTTTGTATATCATAGATGGCTTTCGCCAATTCTTTTTTGGGATGTAATTTCAATAAAATCATTAAATATACCTGTAATATTGTATACACATGGAATTTTTTCTAATAATTATTTAAATGCTTCTGAAACATTCTTTTTATTAAGTAAAATTGTGTCATATATTGATTGTTTAGTAGTTTTATCTAGAGTTTGTTACGCATATTGGTCTGCATTTTGCAAAAATATAAAAATTGTTGAAAATCCTCATCTATTTGATATTAATAATATAATTCATTCTAAGCTAACAACAAATAATATATTATGGATTGGTCGTGTAAGTCATGAAAAATTACCGGAACAAGCTCTGCAAATAATTAATATCGTATCAAAAAAAATTCCTAGTGTTAAAATGTATTTGGTTGGTACAAAAAATAACAATGACCCATATATTCAAAAATTAATGAAATATGTAAAAGAAAATTATTTAACAAATAATGTTTTTTTTATAGATTTTACGAACAATGTAAAAAATTATTATCAAAATTCAGATATAATGCTTTTAACTACAAAAAGTGAAGGATGGTCGCTTTCAATAATGGAGGCAACGATGTATGGGTTACCAATAATATGTTATGACATGCCCTATCTAGAAATGATTAGAAGGCATAAAGGTAGTATAATAACTGTTCCACAGAATGATGTAAATGCCGCTGCGGAAGCAATCGTAGATCTTTTAGTAAATAGAAATAAACTTACAGAAATGGGTAAAAAATCATTATTTTTAACTAAGCAATTATTAAATTATGACATAAAAAGTACATGGAAAAATATTTTCGATAGTGTTACTGAAGGAAAAACCAATAAACCTCAATATATTCCAACCAATGATGATTACAAAATTATGATTCAAACTTTAGATCATCATAGTGAAGGTATTTATAAAAAAATAATAGAACATCGTGAATATAAAAACGAATTAAATAAATTAAAAAATTCTTTGTAAAATTACAAAATTATAAATTAAAATATATTTGGGGAGGCAATAAATATGTCTAATTATGTTAAAAAAGAGGATTTCGATAACCAACCAATAAATGAAACATACAAATACCAATATACGACACGATGGGATTATTATTCAGAAGTAGTAGAGTTGCTCGAATCCTTTAATGATGTAGGTCCAATTTTAGAACTAGGACCCAGTGATTTAGCAATTTCATCAACCTGTGATGTTATGGTGAAGCCACTAGCAATATTGATATTACCACATAATACATCCGGCAAAATAATAGAACATGATGCTACATCTACACCATGGCCTATTGATAATAAAGAATACGATGTTTTTGTATCGTTGCAAGTATGGGAACACCTTGGAAATGCTCAGGTTAATGCCTTTAAGGAAGTTATACGTGTTTCTAAGAGAGCTATTTTAAGTTTTCCATATAAATGGAAATGCGCTCCCGACAACTGCCATTATATGATAGATGAAAGCAAAATATCCGAATGGACGTGCGGCGTCCAACCCGCTAAAAAGATTATTGTTCCGGGAAACAATAGTACAAAAATAATATATTATTATGAATTTGATAAACACTTCCAACCGGAAGTTGTTTTGTCAATTAATGAAAATAAGCTATATTGTAAAATAATCAATCATGATTATTATAATGGTCTTTATTCATATGAATTGTATCATAATAATTCAATTGTCATGGGGTCGCAAATCGAAACGAATGATAAACACATGTATTATTATATAAACGGATATGGAAATTATCAAGTTGAAGTAAAATTTAATAAATTATCCGATAAAATAAAATCCAATTATGTGTATGGGTATTCGAATGATATAAAAAATAAATATAATATTTTTACTGACGATTTATCTTATAATTCCATTCCAAAACTTAAATATGCTTATAATACCTACCCCTTTACGGAAATAGCGTTTGTTATTACAAAAACGGATTTGTCCCGTAAAATATTACGTTCAGAGTTTTCAAAACTTAATGGTTTTAATTTAAAAGAAATAATACAGTCAGGAAAAAGAAAATTGCATATTATTTCATCATGTATAATTAATAATGACTTGGAAGAAAATTCATTTGCATTTTCGGGAATCACAAAAATAACTGATAAACTTATAATTGGTCAAAAAGATGTGGCTGCTAATGTATCCAATGTTCGTTTACTGCATGATGAAATAGGTGATTTTTCTTTGTTTCACTTTAATAAATATGGTGCAGAAGCACGGACTGATTATTTTGGGGTTTCAAGAATATATCATTATGAAGATGATGAATTTATAATCATAATTAATAGTTACCATTTAATATTACTCTTCTTACGTTTACTTGACGTTCGCTTAAAATTAAACGACCGTAAAGTAAATGCCACTTATCATTTTTCAGGAAATCCTATTTTACAACACAATATATCTTGGCATATGGAAATTTTTAATGTTCGACAATTACAGGCAGACTACGCTATTAAAATATCGCAACAACTCATACCGGAATTCGTTAAAACTCAACTTTACGATGATCTGAGAACGCCTCTTTCATTTGAATTAAATGAATATGAAAAAATATTGTTTAATGCAAAAAATGAAATAATAAATAATGTCAAGGTAGCCCTGGAACATCCTGCGTTTGAACATATTGTTTTAGATTTGACGGGCGGTTTAGATAGTAGAACCGTATTTGCAGCTTTAACAACTTTACCGATTTCTTTACAAAAAAAAGTTAGAATAAGAACATTTGCTGATAACTCTGATTTAGAAATTTCATCAATTATGGTAAACATGTATGATTTTGATTATGAAGATTTTCCAACGGTAAGAAACATTGATTGGGCTGTAAACTTTGAAGAATATAGACAAAGTCAATTTTTGGGGCAATATTTTGCTTCACAACATTATGAAATATTAAGTCCCGTTGATTCTATTTTACTTTTAGGTGGTCGTATGGGAGAGGTAGTCGATAAATGCTTTTATATAACAAAGAGTACTTCATTTGATGAATGGAAGGAAAATACATTTAATGTAACAAATGGTCGGAATATTGTTTCAAATGGAATTAATAATGTTTTATATGAAGGTGGACAAAATGATTTTCAAGAAGAATTCAAAGAATATTTTATGCTTGCAGGCGGAAATACCACAGCTGAAACATATGACCAGCATTTTATGTATTTTTATAATTCTTATCATTTTGGGGGTACACTATACACAATGTTATATGCACCTATATTTTCACCGTTAATGTCAAAATCTTGTTTAAAAGCTAAACGGATGGGTTTTCCTCACGTTAAAACATTTTATGATTTAATTCCCATGATGAACCCACTGTTAGCCATAGTTCCATTTGTAGACATTGAGCACAATAAACGAAGGGAAAGAATATCAGAGCTTCCCTATACCCGTGGATATCCCAACGCCGATATAATTCCCAATACAAGTAGAGATAAATACAAAGCATCACAAACTAAAAAATATACTAATATTAAATATGAACCCTCAAATGAAATAGTAAATGATGAAAGAAAAAAAAGCATACATTCTTATCAATCAAAAGAACCTATTATAAATATGATTCGTGCAATATTATCAAGTTCACATAACGTGCAACATTTGGGTCTATCCTTCTTCGCATGGTCACAAACACTGGATGATGATGTGTTCAAGTATAATTATCAAGCCCGAACGTTTATAAGAAAAATAATTTCTTTTTATCGAACGATTGAAATATTGGATATGAAACCTGATGATGCACGAAATGCGTTGGTAAAAAAATAGTAATATGGAGTATATTCATGAATGACTTGGCATATGGTTTACTTTTACCCGAAATGCGCAAAAATAATAAAATATTTCATCAGATAAAGAAGGTGTCAATCGTCATCCCCGTGTACAATACCCGAATAGATTTACTATCGAAATGTTTGGACAGTTGCCTCACCCAAAGCATGGCGGCAAAGGAATATGAAATAATCATAGTGGACGATGGTTCAAATAATATTGAAACGCTAAATTTGACCAAAAGATACACGTCCATCCATAAAGAAAGGATAAATTATCGTATTCTCCCCAAAAACAGAGGAGCATCAATTGCCAGAAATACCGGTATAGATATATCTGTGGGCGAATACATTTTTTTCGTGGACAGCGATGATTTTATCGGTAAAGAAGCCTTGGAACGTATGTACAACTTGGGAAAGTCAAACAATGCGGATTTGATCAACGGGCGGTTTGAAAATGCGGGCTTAAACCGGTGGGTACCCAAGTCGGGTGATGTTGATATCGGGCTCACAAGGCCTACTGATCCGCAATTGATACAAATATCAAATTCATGCCGCATGTTCCGCAGGGAAGCGATACTGGAGCAGGGTTTGCGTTTCGATCCCAAGTTGAAATCAGGGCAGGATTCTCTTTTCGTTTTTTCTTTTATCGCCAACGTGACCAGAATAAGTTTTTTAAACAGTTATCCGTGTTATTATGCAGTAGGTCATGATGCCGAGCATTTGCATTTTACGAAATTGTCATTGGATGAATATATCTACTTTTTCGAAACGGCGTTCAAGAATATCTACGCGTCAAGCGTATTATCCGCGTCGGATTTACATAATATTGCCTCCGTACGCTTTGCATCTTTATTTTCACGGTTTAACAAGGATTTGTTTAATGATGACGTCACAGAAACCGATAAAGTGAAAGTTTTTAAAAGATTGGTAAAAGCGGTTAAAAACGTGTTGCCGACATCCGTTGACGTACATGTGTCCGGGCTTGCGTCAATGAAGCTCATGGCATTACGGGCAAACTCGTTTCAAGCATATATGGAAACCGATCGATTGGATACATTCCGAACTAAATCGATTATAAAGGATTCGCAAAGCCGTTTTTTATTTTATTTACTAAAAATCAGGGAAAACCTTGATAAATACATTATTGTGATCGTATCATCGAAAACTATAGTAGCCGAAAATTACAAATCATACAGCCCAAAACCATTGTTAAAAACAATGAAATATATATTTGGGTTAAAAACCAATTTAGATGAATTGCATGGGTATGGATATATCGCGGTCATTGGCGACAAAATCGGTTCCAAGGAATTTATTTCCGTTGACACCAAAACGCCGGTACTGCACATTTTAAAATTAAAGAATAATAACATCAATATTACAAGTGTTCCCCTTAACATTGCTTCAACGGATATTAAATCATCGGTAATCATAAATAAAAAGAATTATATCGTAGGTTCGCGGGGCTTACATTTCGTTGTGCTGGATAGCGAAAACGGAACTGTGGTAGAAAGCTGTAATTATGACACGACATTATCGAATGTTAATTTTATAATGGGTTAACAACTCATGTAATACACCGCCAAAGGTGCGGATGTCATTATTATGGTATAATAAGGCACCACCCCCCAGGGTAGGCGATATAGTCCGCTTTAACCACAATACGCATTGGGCAATCGTAAAAAAGGTGGATGATTATAAAGTCACTTTTTGGATGGGGACAGTAAATCACGCTTGATGTCATACGCGGTCGGTCGGGATTTTGGCGTGGAAATCCGCTAACAGGATATAAAGGTCACCCGCGTGGTGTCAGCTTTCGGAGGTTGATGGGTATAGTTATCACGGAGCCGCACCGATGCGAAACCTGCGTCCATCAGCCAATTGCTTACCGCGCCTATGTCGTACGCGCGTTGTAGATGCCTTTCTTTGTATACGAGGGGGCTTTGCTCCGCCGGGGAAAAAGATAACCGGTATTCATTGATTTTCGTTTCCGCGTCGTAGCGGTTATCCCATTGGTATTCCGCGCCTTCCGCGGCATCACCGAACGTACCTTCCGCTAAGATTTCCTTAAATTTGTATTCCGTGTTCATGTCAAAAATAAAAATTCCCCCCGGGTTCAGGAAAAGCCGTACACGTCTGAACACCTCCCACAGTTCGTCCGGTTTTATTATGTAATTTAATCCGTCGCATACGCAGGTCACGGCGTCTACCGTTCCGTACAAATCCAACCTTCGCATATCCTGCAGCAACCATAGTATGCGATACCCTTGGTCGAACGCCTTGTTCTGCGCTTGCGCGAGCATATCTTCGGAAGCGTCCGCGCCGATCATGTCGTACCCGCGTTCGGCCAGGCGCAGGGTCATGTTACCCGTACCGCAAGCCAAGTCCAGCACGATGGCCGGTTTGCCGCCTAATGTATCGTCTATGTACGCCGCCCAAGCATCGTATGGTATATCCCTCGCCATAAAGATGTCGTACACGGCGGCGAATTTTTTATAACAATCCACGGTTATCCCCTTCTTTGGAAACGTTTTCGGCGGCGGAATCGGCCATGCGTTTACGGCGCCGGGCCATTATACCACCGATACGGCCGCTTTCCTTTGCGGAAAGGCTCTTCCATCCGCCGCTGCGTACCTTGTTCATCAAGCCCAGCTCGTCGGCGATTTCATATTTTAAGATATCGTTGATTATATCATCATGCACCATAAATTGATCACCGTCTGTTATTATGACAGGAACGATGCGATTTTATGCATTTTTGTACCAAAAAGATTGTTTATTTCCATCCGATGGAGTAGAATAAGCGAACAAAGCAAAAGAATGGGGAGGTAATATGCAGCATGTCGGACCCTAAGATGCGCGTCGCCGCTTCCATTCCCGCCTTAAGGAACAAAATAAAAATGGAAATAACCGGGCCGACTGACGTGATACATTGGTACATCCGCTTTAACATACCGCTTGACGATTCGACCGTAAACGACCAAACCATGCAGGTTACCGATACCGACGGCTATATTATGCGTACGGATATATCATACCAAGCCAACCAAAACCGTATATGCATATCCCCCTTGGATACATATGAGGAAAACCGATACTATCTGTTAAATATTTCCAAAAAAGTATGCTCGGCGCGCGGGCAACCCCTTAAGACCGTGATTCATATACTGTTTAAGCTGTACAAAGCACAAGTTTCGGAGTATAAAGTACTTAAACGGGAAGTGGTGCTGCCCAAACCCAAAAATCGCCCGGCCGATTATGACGCCCGCCAAGTTGACCGCGTACCCAACAGCATTGATACCGTGTACGGCGACGGCGTCGGGAGCGCTTTTATCGAACGCATGGCGACGGTCCCGGTAAGGGTGAACGTGTGGGTTGGATTGATCGGGTTGGTAATGGTTCTGTCGGGCTACGCGTTGAGTTCGTTGCTGTTGATGGCCGTAGCGGCGGGCGTGTGCGTCGTCGGTGCCTTACACCTGACCGCGCAGCTGCGTAATAAAGACATCGCAAGCAAAAGGTATTATAATAAAGGCGTTCGTTTGTTTAACCAAGTACGCTACCAAGCGTCGCGGGAGGCCTTTGATAAATGCGAACGCGTAAGCCCGGGTAACACACTGGCTAAATACGGCTTATCTATGGTAGGGCAATATATTAAAAACCAACCGTTGGGAGAATAAATATGAATCTGCTTACAAGGTCCGACTTTGACGGCTTGGCATGTGCCGTCCTGTTTCGTGAAATCGGTTTGATAGGGACGTGGACATTCGTCCATCCGAAGGATTTGCAAGACGGCTTGGTGAAGGTGACACCCAATGATATATTGGCGAACGTACCTTACGTAAAGGGTTGCGGTATGTGGTTCGACCACCACACCAGCGAATGGACGCGTATGGGCCGCCCGGAAAGTTTCGTGGGTTCGTTACGGGAAGTGGATAGCGCGGCGCGTGTGGTTTACGATTACTTCAAAGACCGTCATGACCTGTCCAAGTTCGATACGATGCTCGACATCGTGGACCGTGTGGACTCGGGCAAACTGACCGCCGACGAATTGCAAAACCCCACGGGGTGGATTCTGTTGGGCTTTATCATGGACCCGCGTACGGGCTTGGGCCGTTTCCGTGATTTCCGTATTTCCAACTACCAGTTGATGGAAGCCCTTATCGAATATTGCCGTACGATGGATATCGACGAAATAATGGCGCATCCCGATGTAAGGGAACGCGCGGATTTCTACCTGACGCAGTCCGGGTTGTTTACGCAAATGTTAAAGGAACATACGAAGGTGTACGGTAATGTAATCGTTACCGACTTACGCGGTGTAGAAACGATATTTGTGGGTAACCGCTTCATTGTGTACAGTATGTACCCCGAGCAAAACGTCTCCATGTGGATCGTGGACGGACGCAACCAAATAAACTGCGCGATTGCGGTCGGTTACAGCATATTAAATCGCTCCGCCACCGTTAATATCGGCGATTTGCTGTTGGGTTACGGCGGCGGCGGCCATAAACAAGTGGGAACCTGCCAAGTGCCTTACGAAAACAGCGACAAGGTAATCAAGGAATTGATTGAAAAATTACAATAAATAAGGAGTGTTTCCCATGGAGCACATCAAGACAGTTTTCACCGGTAATCTAAATGAAGAAAAAGAAAAGATCGCATGCGGCGAATGCCAAACTTCCTGCCAATCAGCATGTAAGACTTCTTGCACCGTAGCAAACCAACCCTGCGAAAATAACGCGTAACGCGGATGGTTCATGCGTTTCGCATGGGCGGTTTGCGCCTTACGCTGGACGTGGAAAGCGGCGCGCTTCATGTTTTGGATGAAGCGGCTTTTTCTGTATTGGAAAATATATTGGATGAAAAAGATGATTCACCAAGGGATGTGTCACCTGAGGAAACCCACCATATATTAAATGAATTTGATGCATTAAAAAAAGCGGGGCAACTGTTCACCCCGTCCGCAGAAGCGCGTGTGCACGGCTACATGAATGACCGCCGCCCTGTAATAAAGGCACTTTGCCTTCACATGGCGCATGAATGTAACCTTAAATGTAAGTATTGTTTCGCGGGGCAGGGTAACTACGGGAAAAATGACCGTGGCCTTATGTCCTTCGAAACGGGAAAAAAGGCGTTGGATTTTATCGTCGCGCAATCCGGAAGCCGACGGAATTTGGAGATTGACTTCTTCGGCGGGGAGCCAATGCTCAACTTCGTTACGGTTAAGGCATTGGTGGCGTACGGGCGCGGGTTGGAGACCGAAACGGGTAAGCGCTTCCGCTTTACACTCACCACCAACGGTACGCTCCTTAACGATGAAAACATCCCCTACATAAATGAAACTTTTGATAATATCGTACTGAGTCTGGACGGCAGGCCGGAAGTCAACGACCGTATGCGCGGCGAAGGGACTTCCGCTCAAATTGAACAAAAGTTGAAAAAAATGTCCGAAGCGCGCGGTGATACCGCCCATTACATACGGGGGACGTTTACGCGGTATAACCTCGATTTCGCCGCGGATGTGCTGTATTTGGCCGATAGGGGTTTCAAATATATATCCGTGGAACCCGTGGTTGCCCCACCCGAAACGGAATATGCGCTGCGCGAAGAGGACTTACCCGTACTCTTCACCGAATACGAAAAGCTGGCAGACGCGTTGTTGGAGCGGGAAAGCGAAGGTAACGGAATAAAGTTCTTCCATTTTGAGATAGACCCCGAAGGCGGTCCATGTATCGCCAAGCGCGTTACGGGATGCGGTGCGGGGGCTGAATATTTGGCGGTGACACCCGCCGGCAGGCTCTTTCCTTGTCACCAATTCGTAGGTGACGATGCGTTTTGTTTAGGTGATTTGGATACGGGGATATGCGATAATGCGGCGAAACAAGGCTTTTCCCAATGCCATGTGTTTAATAAACCCGTATGCACGGAATGCTGGGCAAAGTATTATTGCAGCGGGGGCTGTATGGCTACCGCACACTACGCGAACGGCAGTATCTTTATCCCCGATAAGATATCCTGCGCTTTGATGCGGAAGCGTATCGAATGCGCATTGTATATGGCGGCAAAACGCAAGATTTAACTCCGATTTAAAACGTTAAGGGGTTGACTTCATGGCGGGGCATTCGAAATTTGCCAACATCAAGCACCGCAAGGGTAAAAACGACGCGGCACGCGGGCGTATATTCACACGCATTGGGCGGGAGCTCGCCATGGCAGTCAAATTCGGCGGTGCGGACCCCGCGGCCAACAGTCGGCTGCGTGACGCCATCGCCAAAGCCAAGTCCGAAAACATGCCCAATGACACCATCGAACGGAGTATCAAAAAAGCCGCGGGCGACATATCGGCGGTAAACTACGAATCCGCGACCTACGAAGGTTACGGGCCCGGCGGTGTCGCCGTTATCGTGGAGGTATTGACCGATAACCGTAACCGCACGGCGTCCAATGTAAGAAACGCCTTTACCAAAGGGGGAGGCAGCCTTGGCACGCAAGGTTGCGTCTCCTTTTTATTTGATGAAATCGGGCAACTGTTGGTTGAGCGTGAGGCATTACCCGGTGCGTTTAACGAGGATGACCTTATGCTGCTGACCGCGGACGCGGGTGCGCAGGATTTTATCGCATTGGATGAAGGTTTTGAAATCGTTACCGCACCCGATGACTTTAACGCAGTGCGTGAAGCCCTGCAGGAAGCGGGTATCCCCACGGTAAGCGCGGAAATAACGAAAAAACCGCAGAACACCGTGTCGCTGACCGACCCCGAGCATGTAAAACAAATGAACAAAATGCTGGATTTACTTGATGACGAAGACGACGTGCAAAACGTCTATCACAGTTGGAATATCCAAGTGAAGGGATAAGACAACGGCAAATACAAGGAGGAAGCGGTAACATGAAAATCGGCGCGCAATTGTATACGGTAAGGGAGCACACCCAAACCACCCCCGATTTTACGGCTACGATCCAAAAGATTGCCGACATCGGGTATAAATACGTGCAAATCTCGGGTATCGGGCCGATTCCCGCTAAGGAAGCGGCGGATATATGCGCCGCACACGATATTAAAATCGTAATCACGCATACCCCGCCCAACCGCGTGAAGGACGAAACGCTTACCGTTATCGAAGAGCATAACATCATGGGAGCCAAATATATCGGCATCGGAGCCATGCCGGGGGAATATCCGCGCAACAAGGATGGGGTTGAGCGTTTTATCGCTGACTTCGCGCCCGCCATCGAGCGGATCCATCATGCGGGAATGGTTTTTATGTATCACAACCACGCGTTTGAGTTTGAAAAGTACGGTTGCAAGCGTATGATCGAATTCCTGACGGAAGGCTGGCCGAAAGCGGGCTTCACATTGGATACGTATTGGGTGCAATACGCGGGCGGTGCGCCCGACGCATGGCTGAAGCAATTAAAGAACCGTGTCCCCGTCATCCATTTGAAGGATATGGCGTACGTGCAAGACAAGCATCGTATGTGTGAAGTGGGGAAGGGAAATTTGGATTGGCCCGCGATCTTTGCCTCTTGTGACGAAGCGGGCGTTGAGTACGCCATGGTGGAACAGGACGATTGCTACGGCGCGGACCCGTTTGAATGTCTGCGTACGAGTTTAATGAATCTGGAGGGGGTAATATAATGTTGCGTTTCGGTATTGCGGGGGTAGGCGTAATGGGGAAGGGCCACGCCCGCAGTTTATTGGAAAACAAGGTACCCGGAGCCGTTTTGACGGCGGTATGCGACACCGATCCGACAAAAACGGAATGGGTGAAGGACGAGCAGCCGGAAATCGCAACGTACGAAAGTACGGCGGAAATGTTCGCGAGCGGGAAAATCGACGCGGTGATCGTCGCGACGCCGCATTACAGCCATCCGCCCGTCGCACGCGAGGCTTTTGCGGCCAATATCCACGTCATGATCGAAAAACCCGCGGGGGTGTACACCAAACAAGTGCGCGAAATGATTGAGGAAGCCCCGAAGCACCTTATTTTCGGCATTATGTACAATCAACGTACGGAACCCATGTACCGTAAAATGCACGAAATCGTACAAAGCGGCGAACTGGGTGAACTTAAGCGCACAAGCTGGCTCATCACCGATTGGTACCGCTCGCAGACCTATTATAACAGCGGCGGTTGGCGCGCAACATGGGAAGGCGAAGGCGGCGGCGTATTGATTAACCAATGCCCGCACAACCTCGACCTGTGGCAATGGATATGCGGTATGCCCAAACGCGTGACGGCGTTTGTACACGAAGGCAAGTGGCACGACATCGAGGTAGAGGACGATGTAACCGCTTATGTTGAATACGAAAACGGCGCGACGGGTATCTTCGTCACCTCAACGGCGGATTGCCCGGGTAATAACCGATTCGAGGTATTGGGCGACAAGGGTAAGCTGGTGTGCGAAAACGGTAAACTAACGCATTACAAGCTCGCGACGGGGGAGCGCGAGTTTAACCGCACCAATACCAAAATGTTTGCCGCACCCGCGTGGGAACGTATCGAAGTCGAATGCCCCGGCGAATATACGCAGCATGTAGGCGTATTATGCGATTTCGTAAAAACGATCAACGGCGAGGGGGCGCTTACCGCACGCGGGGAGGAAGGCATCAACGGCCTGACGATTTCCAACGCTATGCATTTATCCGGTTGGACGAAAAAAACCGTCGAACTGCCCTTGGATGAAGAACTGTTCTTGGAAGAGCTTAAAAAACGTTATCAATAATTCAAGCATATCCCAAAAGGAGTATGAATGTGATGAAAAAAATAAGGAACCTGAGCGTAAAGGGGAAAATATTGGTTACGACGTGCCTGGTCGTGCTTGCCGCGATCATCGGCTTCAGCGTAATTAATTTCAACCGATACCAAACCAACGCCATACGGGAAATGACGGACATCCTGCACGCCAACTACGTATTAACCACCGGTGTATCGAACACAATTTTGGAATATACCGCGGCGAAATTAAATACCATCCATGACTTGCCGCAGGTGCAGGCCGTCGTACGGGGCGGGGACGTTGAGGAATCCAATGCCACGCTTTTGGCATTGCACAGGAATATCAACTACCGCGTATCCAGGGAGGACGGCGGTACCGCGCTCCTGTACAATAATATACAGGTATTCAACTCCGACTTCCAATTGATATCCAGCGCCAACCCTTCACCCATGCAGGATGCGCGGACAAGCCCCAACACGGAAAACCTGCGCCAAGCGCAAATGGGTAACCCTTGGGTTTCCAACATTACCATCAGCCCCGTAACGGGTTTGGCGCAATTTTGGTATTCACGGCCCATCATGGATGGCAACCAGTTTTTAGGCATGATTGTCATACCCACGAATACGCTGCCTTTCGGCCACTTCATGAACCGCAACGCGACCGAACGCTATAACATACACATAGCCATCGCTGACCCGATGGGTACGATTTTCTACGCCTCAAGGGACGAATACATGGGCGAAAATATATCCGCTTTGGGTAATATCCCCCTTAACACATTAACAACGATGACCTCTCCCTTTACGGGGATCGATAAGTATACCTATGTCACCGTCGATCCCTTGCTGGGTTGGACGATCATCAATTCCGTCGATTACGGGGATGTGGATAATATTTTGATTGCCGCGCTTGTTTCCGTTATCCCCACGGTTTTGGGGCTTATGGCGGGCGCATCGGTTATGATTATCGTATTCATCAATATATTAAAGCGATTGACGGGTATCGTAGGCGCGGCCAAGGAAGTGGCGGCGGGTAATATCAGCATCAGCCTCAACACGGACAGCGCGGATGAAATCGGGCAGCTTTCCCGTGCCTTCTCCGAAATCGTAAGCAGCATGAATACGCTGGAGGATTGTTTCCTTGAAGGGGATAAACAGCACACACGGGGTAACGTGCTGTATAAATTGGAAGATTCGCGGCTAAAGGGTGCGTTCTCGGGTATTTTGGCGAGGGCGAACAATATCGCGGATGAATTCCTGTCGATTTTCGACGTGCTTACGGAGCCCCTTTTAATCGTAAGCCCCGTTTTCAAGCTCATTTACGCGAACAAAACCGTGTCGGAAATGACGGGAATCAAGCAATCCGAAATCGTCGGGATGCAAGTCAACAACCTGTTAAATTGGGATTTGGCGGGGCATACGGCAATGGATAAGGCCATCAGAATGCGTGTGCCGCAACACGGTACAAACATGCAGCTCCAATTCTTCGGCGGTAAAAAATACAACTTCGACTTCAACTGCGCGCCGTTCGAATCAGATGGAAACGTCGCGTGTATATTGGTCTCCATGGCCGATACGAGCGAAATCCGTGAAATGCAGAAGCATACCGATAAACTCAACGCTTACCGTAACGAACGCAGCGAAAAGCTCAACAAAACCATCGTAAGCGCGTTTGAACGGGGCAACCTGTCCGTCAACATTGAAAAGAGCGATTACGACGCCGATACGAAGGAAATCGCACTGGAGCAGGAAGCCGTGGAAAAAGTCATCCAAAACGCCACCGGAACGATCAAGTCCTACGTGGATGAAATCACCAATACCCTGCGCGAAATCGGCAACAACGACTTCACCGTAGGCATCAACCGCTCCTACATCGGCGACTTCAGCTCGATACGCGATTCCATCGGCATGATTACCGGTTCGGTCAGCGGGCTCATCACCGAAATTAAATCGACCGCTTCACGCCTCGAATTGGGCGCGGGGCAAATCGCCGACTCCACACAAACCCTGATGACCAACATCGACCAAGGAGCTGCTTCCATGTCGGAGGTGCGCCGCGCGGTCGATATCCTAACCGAAAAAACGCAAAAATCCGCCGAAAGTGCGAAATCCGCCAACGGCCTTTCCGATAAGGTGCAGCTTGTGGCCAATGAAGGCAGCCAACACATGCGTGACATGTCCGCCGTAATGGAGGAAATCAAGCAATCCTCCGAAGACATCGCAAAAGTGGCGGATATAATTGAGGAAATCGCATCCCAAACCAATCTGCTCGCGCTCAACGCTTCCGTTGAAGCGGCCCGCGCCGGCGAGCACGGCAGGGGCTTTATGGTCGTAGCGGAAGAAGTACGCAGCCTTGCGGGCCGCAGCTCAAATGCCGCACGCGACGCATCCGAAATGATTACCAAATCGCTTGCGCGTGTGGATGAAGGCGTGGCAAAATCCGAACAGACCGCCGCCGCGCTTGATGAGATCGTAAAAGCGACCTCCAGCGTATCGAAGGCCGTATCCAACATCGCACAGGTTTCCGGTGAGCAAGCCGATGAAATCTCCCGTATCCAGCACAGCATGGAAGCCATACACCGCGGCACCACCGACAACGCCAATACCGTGCAAAACAATGCATCGGTAAGCCAAGAGCTTTCCAACCATGCAAACATGCTGTCGTCGTTGGTAGGCAGGTTTAAGACAAGGTAGATTCAAGTTTTACCCCTTGACCCGAAAAGCCCGTTTAACGCGGGCTTTTTCCGTTCACCGAACAGGGTATCAAAAGGTATATATTTGCGATGAAGAAAAAAGGGAGCCATTACACCCAAAAGGGTAATTGTTGTGCAGATAAGCGTTTGATAAAATTACTAAAATAATCTATGCCTTATGCTTCATCTGTACCCGAAGGGAATGGTTATCAATGAAAAGAAAACATTTTCTGCGCACTCCTTTCTTGGGTATCTTTGTGTTATTGGCGGCTGTTCTATTTATTTTAACCACTACCCGATACGGGATGTCCGAAGGTATATATGCCGCGGGCGGTTCGAATGTGACCGTTACCCTGGATAAAACGATAAACGGGGTACCCGTGATGTCATGGTACCAAAATAACATGGCCGATTTTTACGACCCCGGTGAATTTGAAGCCGCTTTGGCCGGTATCAGCTTCGGCCTGTACGCGGCGGATTTTGGTTTGGGCGGCGTTATCGGTACCTCATTGGCAACAAGTACGCTCCACGACGGGCGCATTATTTTCCCCAACGTGACTCCCGGCAGATGGTACGCGGTTGTGCAGACGCTGGAGGGTAAGGCCGCTGAAATATTTTACGACGTTGATCCGCTGTACATATATGTGGGGCCCTACGGCGTAATGAGCTCCTTACACGAAGCAAATACCGAAGGTCATTACACCGTACAGCACGTAGGCGGATACGCGCTGGGGCTCACGATGGTTTTTGATAACGGCGAATCCTACCAAGGGCAAAAACCCGACGGGAGCGGGCAGGTATTTACGACGGAGCGTTTTGACACGAAGCTGCCCGACGGGTCTTGGGCCATGTCGTTCTGTGCGGATTTGGGAGCCCACAACGTATGGGGCAATTATATATTCGATAAATTAAACCACGGCTTTGATGACAGCGAAATGATGTTCTTGATCGCCGTATTCGACTACATCGATAACTTTGAGGGAACGAACAAGCTGGACACGTCAAACGGCAAAGCATTGGCTCAAGTCGTATTGTGGAACCTGATTCTCAAAGTGGACGGTAACGCGGGATACGCGGATGCTTGGTACAGAATGATATACCCGGATTGCGATAACGACATCAAGGTGGCGAAAATTGAGGGAACGGACGATTGGTACGGCCCGTACAGGTCCATGGTGGACGAAATGGTGGCCGATCCGCAAAAATACGTACAAATCTATCTTGATAAAATAAACGCACCCATGGCGAACCCGAACCAACGATTTGTCGCGGGTGCGATTTTCGTGGAAGGGGACGGTTCGTACGTACCCATTGACCAACAGCGGCAACTGTTGGTGCTTTTCGGTACCTGCGTGGTTTTTGACGGTAAATATAAACCAAGCGCGCCGCCCGTAATCATCACGGGCCAAAAAAGTATTGAATTGGAAGGTACGGACAGCCATCCCGATGCGGACTTTACGTTCCGCGTATTGCAAGTGGCGTCGATGGGCAGCGAGGACGTTATTCCGGGCGGCAGGGAGTACACAACCACCATAAACGGCGAAGGGCCGTTTTCCGTCGCCGTTGGGGGCTTAAAAGAAGGAACCTACGTTTTTATGGTTTCGGAGGAGATAACGAACCCGGACGACCGTTGGTTATATGACCAACATCGGTATTGGGTGCAAATCACCGTCACCGATAACGGCAACAACACCGCGTCGGCAGCCATCACGGGAACCGGCGGCAGTTCGGTTTTCGTCAACCGCTATATAGACGTAAAGATACCGGGGGTTACTTCGTTTTTTATCAACGGCGAAAAAATAATTGACGGTTTATATGCCGGTCCCATACCCATGTTCTCCTTTAATGCGGTACAAGTGGCGGGTATGGAAAACGATACGGAAATCACGGACGGTTTAACCGGCATGGGGACGGTAAGCGGTGCGGGCGATTTCACCGTTGCCATAAACGGCTTAACCGAAGGGATATATTATTTTAAGATAACGGAATCAACCGCCGACATGCCGGGTTGGACGCATTCCGTACAGGAATATCGGATTGAGGTCACCGTAACGGATAACGGTGACGGCACAGCAACAGCCGTGCTTACCGATAAAAACGATGATGTTATATTTGTAAACCGATATGACTTGGCTTCCGTGTCCGTCGATATCCCCCTGCGTAAGGAAATCGTCGGGACGCCTGCCGTGATACCGACGTTTGAGTTTAATGCGGTGCAGGTAAAGGCGATGGGGAGCGAAACGCCGGTCGAATCCGGTTTAAGCGGTACAACATATATTGTGGGAGCATCCGATGGGTTTTCCATTACGATCGATGATTTGAACGCGGCCGAAAGTCCGTATTATTTTATGATAACCGAAGCGGACGAAAACGGCGGCGGCTGGATATACGACAACCACTTGTATTGGGTACAAGTGAATGTAACGGATAACGGTGACGGAACCGCTTTCGCCGAAATCACGGGTACAAGCGGCGACGAGGTTTTTGTTAATTATTACAATGTACCGGTAACGACGGTAACGTTGACGGGTAATAAACAAATAGACGGTGATTACGCGGGCGAAGCGAAGGTTTTTACCTTCCATGCCGTCCAAGTCGATGCCATAAACAGCCGTAACGAAACAGCGGGCGGCTATAACGGTATGGGCACGGTGGAAATCACGGCGGAAACCGATAAACCGTATGCGATTAATATCAGCGGCCTAACCGAAGGTATTTATTATTTTATGGTGACTGAAGCCGACGGCGACGGTGATTCGGCTTGGGTATATTCGTCCAACGTATACTGGGCGGAGGTTACGGTCATAAAAAACGGCAGCGGCTTAAAAGCGGACATCACGAATGTTAGCGGCGACCCCGATTTTATCAACACCTATACGGTGGCAACGACCTCTATATCGATTCCCGTCACCAAAATCATCGAAGGGGGGAACCCTCCCGAGACGAATTTTACCTTTAACGCAAAACAGGTTGACGCGATGGGTTCGGAAACCGTCATTGATGGCCTTAGCGGTACGGTCGTGACACAAGGCGGCGATTTTACAATTGAAATAGACGATCTTTCTGTAGGTATCCATATATTCTTAGTGACCGAAGAAGGAACAGACAACTTCATGTGGACCTGTGACGACCGTAAATACTGGGTACAGGTAGTGGTGACGGATAACGGTGACGGCACATCCTCCGCGATAATCGCCGGGGAAAGCGGGATTCCCGAATTCGTTAACCGATATGAATTCGTTCCGGGTACGGCGTCGGCCGTTATTACGGGTAATAAAGAAATCATAGGCGATTACAACGGCCCGCCGAAAGAATTCGCCTTCCGCGCGGTGCAAGTGATTGCAATGGACAGTCATGAGGAAGTACCGGATGGCAGGACGGCTGTGGGGATCGTTTCGGTTACGAAGGAATCGGTAAAACCCTTTGCGATTGTCATCGATAGCCTTACCGACGGTGAATATTATTTTAAAATTACCGAGGAAAACGGTGACGGCAACGGTTGGATATATGATTCCGCTGCGTATTGGGTACATATAAACGCGACGGACTTAGGCGACGGAACGGTGGAAATCATAACCACGGGTAATCCTACCTTCGTTAACCGTTATTCACCCGCTCCCGCTTCGGTGGATATCGCGGGTGATAAATTCATTACCGTACTCGACGGCGAAACGTACAAGGAAGATAGTTTTACCTTCCATGCCGTGCAAGTAGACGCGTTGGGGAGCTCCGTCTTAATGGGTGACAGGGTGGGTTCGCAGACGATAACGTCAAACGGTGTGTTCCAAATACCTTATAAGATTACGATAGACGGCCTAACGGTGGAAGGCAGTCCCTATTATTTTATGGTGACAGAGGAAGAAGGGACGGACACCGATCATTGGGTATATGATAACAATAGATATTGGGTAATGGTCGAAGTAGCGGATAACGGCGACGGTACTTCCCAAGCCGTGGTTACGGGTTCGAGGATACCCAACTTCACCAACAGCTTTACGGGAACCAAGGCCTCCATCGACATACCGCTGATTAAAAGGGTTACGGCTGATGCTGAAACCCTTGGAGCGGTGTTCCAATTTAATGCCGTACAGGTAAGGGAAATGGGAAGCCGCGAAACCGTACCCGGCGGTTTTAGGGAAACGATGGAAATAGATACATGGAGCGATGGTGATACGGGCTTTGCCGTACGGATCGTCGGCTTGTTCGCAATCCCCGGCGAAGCGGTGAGTTATTATTACTTTATGATAACGGAAAGCGACACGAACGTACCCGGGTGGACGTATTCGACGGATTCCTATTGGGTAGCGGTGGCGGTCACGGATGACGGCAACGGAGGTACGATAGCACAAATAGCAGAAACCGACGGAAGCGGGATCTTTGAAAACCTGTATACATCCCCGAATGCCGTCGTAAATGAAGAAGAACAACCCCCCGTAATATTACCGCCGGAAGTATTGCCTCCCGTAATATTGCCGCCGGAAGAACCGCTTCCCGTAATACCACCGCCGGAGGAATTACCACCCGTAATACCACCGCCGGAAGAATTACCACCTGTAATACCACCGCCTGAAGAGCTACCACCCGTAATATCACCGCCGGAGGATTTACCTCCCCATATTATCTTCCCTGCGGGGTTGACGCCGGAGGATTTCCCCACGATTGATTTTTACGCGACCCAACCCGATCCTAATACGCCCGGCGGTTCGGTTCCCAATATACCCCCCGTACCCAGCGTACCGGGTAATACGCTGGTACCGATGCCGATCGTGTTGGAGGAAGAAGAGGAAATCGTCTTCGTGGAGCTTGATGACGGGGATGTTCCGTTAGGTATGTGGCGATGGGACGACGAAGAGTTTTGGTTCTTGGACGATTGGGACATCCCGCTCAGCGATTGGCAAAATGCCATGCCGTCCACGGGTGAGCTTACCCTTTACCAAGTATTGTTCTTAACGGGCCTGCTATTCATTTTGCTGGGGGTTTTATCAAAATGCGTAAGCCGTTTAAGATCTCAACGGCGTTAATCATAGCGGGCGGCGTATTGGTGACCCTTGCCCTTGCGTCGGAGCTGATTACTTATCCGTGGTTTATGAAGGGAACGGAAGCGGAGTTGCCTGACCCGCCGCCGCCGCCGATTGCCGTTATCACTTATGCGGAGTATATTGAACACATAAGGGACGGAACCCCCTCGGGCGATATAACGGAGCATCGTATATTACCCGGCGGGGATATCGAAAACGTTATAGTACCGGACGAAGTTGTTTCCGACGAAACGACGACCGATGAAGTATTATTTATCCAACTTCCGTCCGATACCGCGGAATACGCGGATACCAATGTGATGTTAAGATATGTTTTGTTGGGTTCGGTGAAGATACCGAGGCTTAACGTTTCCGAAAACCTGTTTATGGGAACCGAAAGCCAAGTCAACTTCGGTGTCGGTCACCTTACGGGGACACCCTTGCCGGGTGAAGCGGGTAACAGCGTGATTGCGGCGCACCGTACCGCCAGGAACGGTATACAACCGTTCAGGCATTTGGATTTACTGCGTGAAGGGGACGCCGTCATCGTTGAGGTAAACGGTGAAAGTTTCACCTACACGGTATACGAGAGTTTTATCGTGCATGAAAGCGCGACATGGGTATTACGCTCGATAGAGAGCGAAACCCACGTGTTGACCTTAGTGACTTGCGACCCCGTCGTTACCGTGACGCGACGTGATAACAGGCTGATCGTAAGGGCAAGGTTACAATAAAAGGAGGGAGGATAAACATGAGAAGGGCTTTGCTTGTATTATTGTTTCTGTTACTGCCGATGTGGGTATCCGGGTGCGCCAAAGAGGATTTGAAGGTACTTTACAACCCGGAAAAGTCAGTGCATAACCTGTTTTGTGATTGCGATTACGAATGCTTTGACGAATTGATCGATATCACACCCGAAATGGTTCCCCTTACAAACGCGCCGGCGATTTTTTCCATTCCCATGCCCACCGCGCCGGGTACAAGCGTACAACAGAACGCAAAAGCCGTAATTGATTTTTCAAACGCGGAAGACGGCTACATCATGGCGAAGTATATACCCCAAACCACGAAATCCATCCGTGTGATGATTAAAGGGCCGAGCGGGGCGCAATACCAATATACTTTAAAATCCGGCAATGTGTTTGAGGTATTCCCTTTGTCGGACGGCAACGGCGCATATTCGATCGGTGTGTTCGAACAGGTTGAAGGGACGAAGTACGCCACCGTTGTATCAAGGAACATTACCGTCAAGCTGACGGACGAATTCGCGCCTTTTATCCGACCCAACCAGTACGTGAATTTCTCCGCGAATAACCAAGCCGTCATCAAAGCGGGTGAGTTGATCAAAGACGCGAAAACGATCATTGATAAGATTTCCGCTATTTACAACTTCGTGATAACGAGCTTGGAATATGACAAGGATAAAGCGAAAACGGTGCAAAGCGGATACCTCCCCGACATAGACGATGTGCTCAGGCGGGGTAAGGGTATATGCTTCGATTACGCCGCGGTGATGGCCGCCATGCTGCGCAGCCAAAATATTCCCACAAAATTGATAGTGGGTTATACGGGCGAGGTATTGCACGCATGGGTGGATGTGTATTCGACGGAAACGGGCTGGATAAACAGCGTGATATTCTTCGACGGTAAAAGTTGGAAATTGATGGATCCCACTTTCGCTTCCTCGGGTAACCAAAGCGCGGAGGTAATGAAATTTATCGGTGACGGTAAAAATTACGTCGTAAAATTTATCTATTAATCAAAGGGAGTGGCGGCACATGCGCAAGAGACAGCTTACCAACGCGTATTTGTCCATGTTGTGTACGGAATACGCCATGCTTTTCCAATCCGGTATAACGGCGGGTGACGGTACCGCGATGATGTTGGACGACGAAACCGACAAGGAACGGAAGGCCATTTTACAAAACCTGCTGGCAACGTTGGAAAAAGGGAAGAACCTATCGGAAGCGCTGAACGATTCCGGTTATTTCCCCGATTATATGATTACGATGGTGGGTATCGGCGAAAAAACGGGCCGCTTGCCCGAAACGTTGACCTCCCTTTCCGAACATTACGACAGGAAGGACCGCTTAACGGCGGCCGTAAAAAACGCGACGTTGTACCCGGCTATTTTATTGGCCATGATGGTGGCGGTCGTGTTTGTTTTGATCGTGCAGGTATTGCCGATATTTAATGATACCTTCGCGCGATTAGGTACGCAAATGTCCCCGATGGCTATGCGCCTGATGCAGTTCGGTAATTTACTGAAGGGTGTTTCGGCGGGGATCGCGCTGGTTTTCGGGGTGCTTTTCGCGGTCGCACTTTTACTTTGGATTATCCCCGAATTGCGCGAAGGCATTTCCAAAGCGTTTAAGAATCGGATGGGTAACAAAGGGGTTTTTAATAAAATCGCGTCCACGCATTTTGTATCGGGTATTACCCTTGCGATGGCGAGCGGATTGGACTTGGATAAAGCATTGGAAATGGCCGCTTCCATCAGCGGCGACGTAAAGGCCGTGAGGGAACAGCAGGAGAAAAGCGTAAAATTGATTAACACGGGAAGTTCCCTTTCCTCGGCGTTACGCGATTCCGGCATTATATCCGCACGGGACGCGCGGGTGCTGGCTATCGGTGAACGCAGCGGTATGTCAGACGCGGTGATGGGTGACATCGCAAAACGGAGCGAACGGGAAACCCAAGAAGAAATCAATCGCATCGTTGCTCGGATCGAACCCACGTTGGTGGTCATTACGACGGCTATCATCGGGGTTATCCTGTTATCTGTTATGCTGCCGATGATGGGTATCATGACGGCGATCGGGTAGGGGACATGAGGATCAGGACATTCAAAAGAAATACCGTGCAAACGCTCTTATCCGCCGTTGCGCCGATTTTATTGACATTGGCGGTTGTGCTGGCGGTTACCTTCGGTATGCGCCAAGCGGACGAATCAAGCCGTTCGGAAGGCGCGCGTTTCTTGGAAGAGAGCATTTTGCGTGCGGCGGTACACAGTTATGCCACATCGGGGCAATATCCCGAAAATTTGGCCTATATCATCCAAAACTACGGGATACATATCGACCGTACGCGGTATGCCGTCCATTATACGATCATCGCTTCCAATATTTTGCCCGATATCACGGTAATCACGCTTAACCGATGAAAGGGGGGCATATGAAAGCCGATTCGATTTTTTCCATTTTACTCTTCACCGCGTTTGCGATTGCGGTATTGATAACGTTGATGCTTGGCGCGAGCTTTTACCAACGCATGAACGATATGTCCCAAAGCGGGTACGAGGAACGTACGTCCCTTTCCTATATATGGTCAAAGGTAAAGAACAACGACAGGATCGATATGATTTCCGTAGGGGATTTTGAAGGAATTCCCGCGCTTTTATTATTTCAAGTATACGGCAGTACTACCTACGTAACGCGGATATATGCCTATGATGGCTGGATTTACGAGCTTTTCAGCGAATACGAGCTGGAAATGCTGCCCGAAAACGGTATGCCGATACTGGAAACGAGCTCCCTTTCCTTTACACAGGAAAACAACGGGATGATAAAGGTAACGGTAGGTTCGAGCAGTGCCTTTGTTTATCCTCGAAGCGGAGGTACGTTCGTAAGGGGGATACTTGAATGAAAGGGCATTCACGTTCCACGTTATTTTTAATCGAGCAATTGGTGGTTATTCTGATCTTTTCCGTTTGTTCGGCTGTGTGCATCACCATCTTCGTGGAATCGTATTTGATAAGCAAACGTACGCTTGAGATAAACCATGCCGTCCGCGTGGCGGGGAACGCCGCGGAACGTTATAAAGCCGCGGGCGGTAACATCCGTGAAGGTGACGGTGTCATATACTACGATGGAAATTGGGATGTCAGCACAGTGGACGAGGCGTCCTTTGTTTTGCTGATTACCGGGCTTGATAACCCCGCGCCTGCGTTGGCGCGTGCGGAAATAACGGTCAGCCGTATCGACGGGGATGAGTTGTACCGCATAACGGTTGCCGCGAGGGGGGACAGGCGATGAAGAAGGGTATCGGCATTGGGAGCGCGTCCATTGTATTGGTGTTCGCGGTGTTGTGCTTGACGATTTTTTCGGTCATTACGTATGCCTCCGCGCTTGCCGACAAGGCGTTGTCGGAAATAGAGGCGACATTGGTACGGCAATATTACGAAGCGGATACCCTGGCAGAATTAATCGTTTCGGAATTGCTGGCGGCAGAGGAATTTCCCGATACGGTACACGGCATACAAATCGTTTCCGAATGGGATTGGGATTTATGGATGGAGACACTGTCCTTTGTCTGCAAGATTTCCGATAAAATGGAACTGCACGTCGTGTTGGGTATACAAGACGAAAACTTGAGTATTTTGGCTTGGCGGATGCGGGATACCGGAGGATGGGAACGGGATGAAACCCTCAACCTGTTTGACGGCGATTCATTAAATCTATGGCAGGGGAGCTGGTAAACGTATGAAGGATGTAAAGGATTGGCTGCAAATGGCGGTGGAAAACAAAGCGTCCGATGTTTTTATCGGTGCGGGTCGGGATATCACGTTTAAGATTGACGGTTCGATCGTATCCAAAGGCGATAAAATAAACGCCGAGGAATCGGAACGGCTGATAAAAAGCCTGTATGTATTGGGACGCAGGGACGTCACAAAGTTTGAACGGACCGGCGACGACGATTTTTCCATGGCTATACCGGGCTTGGCGCGTTTTCGGGTAAGTGCCTTGCGTCAACGGGGGACGATAGCGGCGGTAATCCGCGTAGTATTGTTTGAATTGCCCGATTATAAAAAGTTGGGCATACCCGACGAAGTAATGAAGATCGCTTCGCAAAAGCACGGCATCGCCCTGGTGACCGGGCCCGCGGGCAGCGGCAAAACCACCACCCTCGCCTGTATAATCGATGAAATTAATAAAACCAAGCGTGACCATATCATCACATTGGAAGACCCCATCGAATATTTGCACAGGGATATCAAAAGCCTTGTCACCCAACGCGAGGTATCGTTGGATACGGAATCTTACCTGACAGCCTTACGCGCCTGCCTGCGCCAAGCCCCCGACATTGTCCTCTTAGGCGAAATGCGCGACCACGAAACCATCCAAACCGCCATGACGGCAGCCGAAACGGGTCACCTTATTATTTCCACCCTGCACACGGTCGGCGCGGTCAACACCATCGACAGAATCGTGGATGTTTTCCCCCCGGGTCAGCAGCAACAAATAAGGGTACAGCTTTCCATGCTGCTGAGCATCGTGGTTACCCAACGATTGATACCCGGCAAAACAGGATCATCCGTACCCGCCTTTGAAATCATGCACGTCAACAGTGCCATACGTAATTTAATACGCGAATCAAAAACCCACCAAATCGATAACACCATACAAACCTCCGCAAGCGAAGGTATGATCAGCATGGACGCCTATATCAATATGCTCTACCAAAAAGGAATAATCACGGGTGAGGCCGCCATCAGCCACGCGACCAACCCCGAACAAATGGCGAGGAAGGTTAACCTGTAACCCCGATAGCGGTTATTTGTCCCCCGTACTCCCGTACCCGCCGTCGCCGCGGGCGCTTTCCGGCAATTCATGGGTTTCGATGAGTTCAATCATACCCACACGCGCGATGATTAATTGCGCGATTCTGTCCCCGCGCCTTACGGTATAATCTTCATCACCCAAATTAATCAGCAACACACTAAGTTCCCCACGGTAGTCCGCATCCACCGTCCCGGGTGTATTGAGCACCGTTACGCCAAAATGTAAAGCCAAGCCGCTGCGCGGTCTGACTTGTGCTTCGTACCCGTATGGGAGTGCAATCTTAATCCCGGTGGGTATCAAGGTACGTTCCCCTTTTTTTATCACGGTTTCCCCAAACACATTGGCATACAAATCCAATCCCGCGGCTTGCGGCGTTTGACGGGTGGGTAGGGGTAAGTCCCGCGCATCGTCGGTTCTTTTACATAAAAACATTAAGGCTTTACCATCTCCATCACGTTCATATCATGGATATCCCGCCCCACAAGCGAAAGGCTCATTTCATCCAACCTAAACACCCGTTCGCACACGGCATAGAAGCGGTCCAATGTTATCGCGTCGATTTTTGCTACGGTTTCATCGGGGGTGGTTATCCTATCCAGCATTAAAAGGTTTGCCCCGATGGAATTCATACGGCTTCCCGTGCTTTCCAAGCTCAGCAATGTCGTGCTTTTTAATTGTTCCCGTGTTTTGGCCAGTTGCTCCTCGGACACACGGTCGGTAAAGATACGGCGTACCTCTTCGATGATCAAACCCAAAGCGTCGTAAAGATGCGATGTGTTTAATGCCGCGTATATCATAAAAATACCCGTGTCCGCATACCCGATATTATGGGAATATACGGAATACACCAATCCCCGTTCTTCGCGCAGCTTTTGGAATAAACGAGAGCTCATTCCTCCGCCGAAAATCGTATTGACCGCCGCCAAGGCGTAATACTCCTCCGAGCCCGACCAATTTAATCCGGGGAAACCCAAGGTTAAATGTACCTGTTCGATATCTTTTTCGCGTAGGTTAAACCCCGGCGCGTACAGGGCAGGGGACGCTTTTTTCGGTTTCGCTCCGCCGATGAAATCACTGAAGGCGGCGGCGATTTTTTCCAACGCCTCCTGCTCGTCGATATTACCGGCTATGGAAATAACCGTATTGTGCGGACGATAATTATTTTCCATATATTTAATGAAATCGCTCCGCCCGAATTTCTTTATTGTTTTCGGCTGGCCCAATATCGATCGCCCCAGCGGGTTCTTTTGGAAAGTTTGATATTGCAACATATCGACGACCAAATCGCTTGGCGTGTCCTCGTACATGTTTATCTCTTCCAAGATAACGTTGCGTTCCTTCTCGATTTCCGCTTCATCGAACTTCGAATGGAAGAACATATCCGACAATACATCCAACGCCACATCGAAATGGGTGTCCAACGTCCGCGCGAAGTAACAGGTATATTCCTTGGAGGTAAACGCGTTAAGCTGCCCGCCGACGGCGTCCATCGTTTCGGCGATTTCGGTAGCGGTGCGCTTTTCCGTCCCTTTGAATAACATATGCTCGATGAAATGGGACATACCGTTAAGGCGCGGGCTTTCGTTGCGCGAACCGTTACGCACCCATATGCCGAAGCTGACCGATCGGACAAAAGGAATCGACTCCATAACCACGCGCAAGCCGCCGGGAAGTGTGTATTTTTTAATGGAAAGGGGGGCATTGCCCCCCCCATTTGAATTATTCATTGTTTTCACCTGCGGCCTCCCGTTGCCGAAGAGCGGTCTCCGCCGCCGTGCCGTCTGTCTCCGCCGCGGAATCCGCCGCCGCCCTCGCGGGGCCTTGGGGGTGGGCGTTTAACGATGCCGTCGCCCAACTCCGGTGCGAGTACCGCTTTACGGGACAAGTTAATGCGTCCTTGGTCGTCAATTTCGGTGACCTTCACCGTAATCACGTCGCCTACGGCCACAACATCCTCTACTTTATCAACGCGCTCCACAGCGAGCTGGGAAATATGGACGAGGCCTTCTTTTTCCGGTGCGATTTCAACGAATGCGCCGAAAGTCATCAAACGCGTTACCTTGCCCGTGTAATGCTTACCCACTTCGGGCGGGTTAACGATGGCTTTGATAATATCCACGGCGTGATTCACTTTGTTCATATCCTTGCTCACGATAAATATCCGTCCGTCGTCCTCGGTGTCGATCTTATCTACGCCGGATTCTTCAATAATGCGGTTTATTACCTTACCGCGCGGCCCGATCACTTCGCCGATTTGGTCAACATTGATGCGGACAATGGCGATCTTGGGTGCGTGGGGGGAGATTTCCGGTCTGGGTTCGGAAATAACCGGCAGCATCGATTCGTTTAATATTTGCATCCGTGCGTCTTTGGTTTGCTCCAAGGAAGCGCGGATGATTTCGGGGGTTAACCCGTTAACCTTGATATCCATTTGGATGGCGGTGATGCCTTCGGATGTGCCCGCCACCTTAAAGTCCATATCGCCGAAGAAATCCTCCAACCCTTGAATATCGGTCAACAGTACGAAGTCATCCTCGGTTTCGCCTGTTACCAAACCTACGGAGATACCCGCAACGGGGCGTTTGATCGGTACACCTGCCGCCATCAGCGACAAAGTCGAACCGCAAACCGCCGCTTGCGAAGTCGATCCGTTGGAACTTACGACTTCTGACACAAGGCGGATGACGTAAGGGAAATCGTCCTCGCTTGGGATTACGGGTAAGAGCGCACGCTCCGCTAAGGCTCCGTGACCGATTTCGCGGCGGCCGGGCCCGCGTGAGGGGCGTGTTTCGCCTACGGAATAGCTGGGAAAGTTGTAATGGTGCATGTAGCGTTTGTCTTCCTCGGCTTCGTCCAAGCCGTCGAGCCGTTGGGTGTCGCCGCTGGAGCCTAGCGTCGTGACCGTCAGCACCTGCGTTTGCCCGCGGCTGAATATCGCGGAGCCGTGCGTACGCGGCAGGATATCCACATGGGATTCCAGCTTGCGGATGTCACCCAGCTTGCGCCCGTCGGGGCGTTTGTGATCCTTAAAAATCATGCGGCGTACGGTTTCTTTTTCGAACTTATAGATCGCACCGCCCAATTTTGCGGTATACTCCTCCGCTACATCCTCCGCGAAGGTGGGTATCAATGCGGCGGTGGCTTCGTCGGTCAATGCGCGCACTTTTTCGTCGCGTACTTGCTTTTGATCTTGGAAGACGGCTTCTTCCATGCGGGCGTCGGTAATAAAATCCTTTACCGCTTGGTACAAGCCTTCGGGAATGGTGTGTTTTTCATACCCGCGTTTGGGTTTGGCGTTTTCCGCCACGATTCCATCGATGAACGCGATGATTTTTTTGTTTTCCTCGTGTGCCAGCATGATGGCGTCGAACATGGTTTGTTCATCCACTTCGTTCGCACCGGCTTCGATCATCATCACCTTTTCACGCGTGGAAGAGACGGTTAAGGCAAGTCGGCTCGTTTCGCGCTGTTCGGCGTTGGGGTTAACCACCAATTGACCGTCCACCAAACCGATGTTGACGGCGGCCGTCGGCCCATCGAAGGGAATATCCGAAATACACAGCGCAATCGATGAACCAATCATCGCCGCGATTTCCGCACTGGCATCCTGGTCAACCGAAAGAACCGTGGCGACCACGCCCACATCGTTACGGTAATCGTCGGGGAAGAGAGGACGTATGGGGCGGTCAATCAGCCGGGAGGCGAGGATCGCTTTTTCCATAGGACGCCCTTCGCGCCTAAACCAGTTGCCGGGGATTTTACCTACGGCATACAACCGTTCTTCAAAATCGCAGCTCAGCGGGAACCAATCAATGCCGGCGCGGGGCTTGTCCGACGTGGTAGCCGTTACCAGCACCACCGTATCGCCGTAAGTCATCATCGCTGCGCCGCCGGCTAATTCGGCCACTTTGCCGATTTCGCATGTGAGCGTACGCCCGCCTAATTCCATTGAATACGTTTTTATCATCCTGTCCTACTTTCTCAGACCGAGTTCGCTTATGAGCGCGCGGTATTTTACTACATCCTGATTACGGATGTAATCCAAAAGCCCGCGGCGTTGGCCTACCAATTTAAGCAGTCCGCGGCGGGAGTGGAAATCCTTCTTGTGCTCTCGCAGGTGTTCGGTGAGGTGATTGATGCGGGCGGTCAAAAGCGCCACTTGTACTTCGGGTGAGCCGGTGTCGTTTTCGGCACGGCCGTGACGGGCAATGATTTCCTTTTTGCTGATCATACTGATTGCCTCCTTTTAATAGGGCACGCTTTGCGTGTTTTGGGAACCCCTCACGCCAAGGCAAGGCCGGAGCAGCCATTACCTTCGCGAAGGTTATTCGAGGAGGGAGTATAACATACCGTTACAATGATTGCCAGTAATGGTCGTTATTTTACCTTTGTGAATAAAGGCATAAATAAAATTACGCTAAAAATTTGCCGTGATTTGCATTTATGCTATACTTTTCACGATTTTCAAATATAGGGAGGCATAAAATGAACCCCTTCAAACGCATTCAATACAACGCGCCGGTGATCCTTACCTTCGCGCTTGTGTCCCTGCTTGTGCTGGGCTTATCCACAATCATCGAACCGATTACTTACCAACGCTTTTTTATGGTTTACCGTGCGCCGCTGACCGACCCGCTTACGTATTGGCGGCTGTTTTCTCATGCGCTGGGCCATGCGAACTATGCGCATTACATTAGTAACTTTATGATTATTTTGCTCATCGGGCCGCTGCTGGAGGAACGGTACGGCGGCAAATGGCTGGTGATCATGATGGTGGTGACGGCTTTCGTTACGGGGGTATTGCATATTTTCGTAAGCGACGGGGCGAAGCTGGGTGCGAGCGGGATTGTGTTTATGTTAATATTGCTCAGTTCGTTCACCAATTTGCAACGCGGACGCGTACCGCTAACGCTGATATTGGTGCTGGGGATATTTATCGGGCGTGAGGTAGTGGCCGCGGTGGGTGCGGACGCAGATAACAATATCGCGTATTTAAGCCATATCGTAGGCGGCGTGTGCGGTGCGGCGTTCGGATTCTTCGTAAATAGGGAAATGAGGCGTGAAACGGAATCATGACACAAATAACGGTTGACGTATTAAAGATGCATTGCGCGGCGTGCGCATCCAACGTGGAACAAACGATAAAAAAACAAAACGGCGTAAGTAAATGCACGGTCAACTTCGCTTCGGAAAAAGCGGCAATCGAATTCGATGAAGCGGTGATTACGTATGAAATAATCGAAGCGGCGGTAGTGAGGCGGGGCTTCGGTTTAATCAAACATATAACGGACGCACCGCGGCAAGATACCCAACGCGCGGAACGTAAGGCCATGGAAGCCGACGGCTATAAACGTCGATTTATCCTTTCGGCCTTTTTTACGTTGCCGCTGGCGGTGTTCGCGATGGTACCCATGTTTATGGAAGGATTGGGTTATCCGTTGCCGAACGCGGTCAATCCCATGCATTACCCCGCGTTTAATACGATAACGCAAATGCTTTTGACAATTCCCGTGTTGGTTATCAACCGGCGCGTTTTTAACGACGGCTTCCGTAACCTGTTCGGCGGGCGGCCCAACATGGATTCGCTTATCGCGAAGGGAACGGCGGTCGCGTTCCTGTACAGTTTATATATAACGGTTATGAGCCTGTTTGCGGATACGCATGGGATGTCGGAAGCGCACCGACGCCTCGCCGATACGCACTACATGCCGTACTACGAGGTTTCGGCTGTTATATTAACGTTGATCGTGTTGGGCAAATTCTTGGAAGCGAAAGCGAAGGGGCGTACGTCCGCCGCCATCGAAAAACTTATCGGCCTCACACCCAAGACGGCAAAGGTCATCCGAAACGGAACGGAAATGAATGTCCCCATCGAAGAGGTACGGGTGGGGGACGTCGTGCTGGTACGTCCGGGGGAAAAGGTTCCCGTGGACGGCGTCGTGTTAAGCGGGGAAACGGCTGTTGACGAGTCAATGCTTACCGGTGAAAGTATGCCCGTGAATAAAAAAACGGGTGATACGGTCATCGGCGCGTCGATCAATAAAAACGGTTCGATCAGATACGAAGCCACCAAGGTCGGTGGGGATACGGTATTGGCGCAGATAATCAAATTGGTGGAGGACGCGCAGGCGAGTAAGGCGCCGATCGCGCGGCTGGCGGATATCGTAAGCGGTTACTTCGTACATGCGGTGATTGTTATCGCGCTCGTTACGGGTGCGGTTTGGTTGATATCGGGTGCGGGATTGGCGTTTTCGTTGATTATTTTTATTTCGGTCTTGGTTATCGCGTGCCCGTGTGCGCTTGGGCTTGCCACGCCTACGGCTATCATGGTGGGTACGGGCAAGGGCGCGGAAAACGGTATCCTTATCAAAAGCGGCGTCGCGTTGGAAACGGCGCATAAATTAAACGCGGTTGTGCTGGATAAAACGGGTACGCTCACCGAAGGCAAACCCGCAGTGACGGATATCCTCAATTACGGCTCCGGTAAAACGGAGGATATCGTACGCTTAGCCGCGTTGGCGGAAACGCATTCCGAGCATCCGCTGGGCGAAGCCATCGTGCGTTACGGAAAAGAACAGGGTTTAATAAGAAACGAAACCGCGCAGCAAGCGGATACTTTTACCGCCGTACCCGGTCAAGGGCTTATCGCTTCCATTGAGGGTTGCGCGGTTATCGTCGGTAACAAGGTATTGATGGCAGCGCAAAAAATAGACATCGAAGCCGCCCAAAACGACGCCGAACGCTTGGCAAGCGAAGGAAAAACCCCCATGTATACGGCCATCGACGGTATTTTCGCGGGGATTATTGCAGTGGCCGATACGATAAAACCCTCAAGCGCGGCGGCGGTACGTAAGCTGCAAGGGATGGGCTTGGAAGTCGTTATGCTGACCGGCGACAACCGCGCGACGGCGGAAGCGATCGCAAAGCAAGCGGGGATTACGCAGGTGCTGGCGGAAGTGCTTCCGCATGAAAAAGCCGAGGCGATAACAAAATTGCAAAAGGAACATAGGGTAGCCATGGTCGGCGACGGTATTAACGATGCGGTGGCTCTCACCCAAGCCGACGTCGGCATCGCCATCGGCTCCGGTACCGACGTCGCCATCGAATCCGCCGGAATCGTTTTGATGAGCGGCGATTTGATGGGTGTCGCGGCGGCGATACGGCTCAGCAAAAAGACTATACGCAACATCAAGCAAAACCTCTTTTGGGCGCTGGCTTATAACGTGATGGGCATTCCTGTGGCGATGGGGGTTTTATATATCTTCGGCGGGCCGCTCTTAAACCCCATGATTGCCGCTGTGGCTATGTGTCTAAGCTCACTCTCATTGATTGCCAACGTGTTAAGGTTAAAAAGGGTGAGGCTGAGGGATGATTAAGATGGTCGTCACGGACTTGGACGGCACGCTATTAACGTCCGATAAAACGATTTCCGTTTATACGAAAAACGTGTTGGAAAGATGCCGTGAAAAAGACATTAAACTCGTATACGCTACGGGTCGCGGCGCGTCGACGGCTCGGCTTGCACCCGATTGTTTCTTCGACGGAATGATTACGATGAACGGGGCAACCGCGAGGGTCGGCGATGAAACGGTATATTCCCGTATGATCCCGTGGCAGGCTGCCCGTCCGATCCTCACCGCTTGCGCGGAACGCGGGATGGGGATTGTATCGGAAAGCGGCGGTATACATTATGCCAACTTCTCCGTAAGCGAACGATGGCCGTCATTGATGGCCGAATGCCTGATCACCGATTTTTCCCACCATGATAAAGACGCCGAAAAGATATACACACCCAACCCTACGGCGGAGGATAAGGTATTTATCGAAGACATGCTGCCGAATGACCTGTATTTCGTCGTCACCTCCGACGGGGAAGACAGTACCCTCGGGCAAATCATGCACAAAGAAGCGACAAAGGGTCGGGCGATTTTTGTAACGGCGGAATTGTGGGGGATTAAACCTCGGGAAATCGCGGCCTTCGGCGACGATTATAATGATATCGATATGTTGCTAAGCTGCGGTTTCGGCGTGGCGATGGGCAATGCGAACGCAGACGTAAAAAACGCCGCCGCATACGTTTGCGGTACCAACGACAACGACGGTGTAGCCAAATGGTTGGAAATGAATGTATTAAACAAAACGTTTGCCTTAAGGAAACCCGCCGATTAAACCCTACGAAAATACAACGCGATTTCCGCGCCGTAATGAACCGTTATATATACCCCTTCATGGCGTACGCCATTAATTAACCACCCATCCACCGCATAACCCGCACGGGGTTGTGCGGTGATTTTTATTTGCGTACCTTCGAAGTAATTACCGGTTACGGTTTGGCCTTCCGTCACGATGCGGGTATTCATCATCGCGCCGCCGCCTTCGCCCGTTGTTAATGTCACGGTGTACCGATTGTCCGCATCGAAGCCCAAATTCGTACGGATGGAGGCGAAGATCGCATACGGACGGTCCTCAGCGAAGCGCCTGATGGCGTCGCGGCTTTCGGCTACGGAGTCGGTCGTCGGCCACCACGGTTCGCCCGGGTTGACGGCGTCCGTTTGCAAGGCGAAAGTGTGCTCATGGTCGATTTGCGCGATAAGGCCGTCTAAGGTGCGATGAACGTTTGCGGGTGCGAACGCGCCTTCGATGATATCCACAAACGCGTTCGCCAACATCGCGCGGGTGTATTCATAGTCCGCGAACGCGTGCAAAAACGCCGAACTCTGCGAGGAATTCCATCGGTCGCCCGTACCCGTAAGGATGTGACGCAGCGTGTCCTCCTGCGCGCGGTGGTCGTCGTTGTCCCATATGGCCCATGCCGCTTCAACATCGTGCGTGAACACACGCCACCTGCCGTCACGTAAATGCGGATGCAAAGATGGATCGTTAATTTCATCCGCGGTAGGGAAATACCGCCACAGCTCCATGTTATGGTTAGGCCAATCAAGGTTGTTGATATAAATTTGCATCGCGTAGTAGCGGACCCATTCTTCCAAATCGATGCGCCTGATAAATTCGTGAAAATGCACGTCACCCGTTATCCCGTTAAAGCCCGCCATCGCCATGCGGTGTATGTCTTGGAAATCCCGTACGGCATGGTTTTCGCCGGTCCACCAGCTGTCATGCCGACGGTCGCCTCCGGTGATTAATTCGAAGCGTTCGGATTCGCCGCCCAACATACGCGCCAAATGGTTTTCCGTACGCGGTGACTTGAGCCACGCCGCACCGTAATATTCGCCGTTGAGGAATACCGCCGCGCTCCGATGGGTTTGCGTGGTGGAATGCCCCGCTTGGCGGAACAACGATTGGCCCAGTTCATCGCGGATAAACCCGGCATAACGGTCGCTCCCGCCGTTACGCAAGCGGACGCGCCTGTAACGGTCGATTAATAAACCGTCGTAAGTAAACTCGTCATCAAAGAACGCGAAGCGAAATTGGTTATAATCGCCGTATTCCCGCCGCGCGAACAACTCCAACGACTTCTGCGGCTCTACTGCCCGCGAATAACCGCCCCGTACGCGCATCCCCGCATTTTGCGAAATCCACGGTATTCCCGTATGGTCGAACATTTCCACATGTACGGCGCGCTCCGATTCGGGCCCGCGGCGGTTAAAGTTGGCGGGTGAAGCGGGGTTTTCGTTATGCCCTTCGTAGCCGTAATTGGGCCAGCGGCCGTTCCGTATGTAATAATCGTTGCGCCAATTTTCACGGTCGATACCCGCGACCAATATCCCCTCGTGATGATCGAACAACCCATGCGGGTCGGATGTTAGCACAAATATCAACGTATTTTCGCAAAAACGGGTGAATACGTCCGTCCCCATCACGAAATTACGTGTGACGATTTCGGATGCCCGACCGTTCATCACCGCAACCGCGCGGATGGTGAAGGGCGTGACCCGCGAAAGGTAGTGAATATATTCATCCCAATAAGCAGGGCTGTATTCTATCGGAGGAACGGGTGCGGGTGCCTCCACGAAGAGTGGGGCCGTGTAACGCGCCGCCGCCGTGCAGGGATACGAACCGTCCAACGTAAAGAATATCTCTGCCCCATCGGGCGCAGAAAGCGACAAATAAAAGGATTCGGAAAAAAAACCGGCCGTGTGGGAAAACGATATGCTTAATTCGGGATCAACGGGCAACGGTTCGGGTGGCGGGTCGATGTGCCGTATCGGAATATTGGCGTGGGGGGATTGGCGTAGCGTTTCCCGCGGGAGCGGACTTCTGAAGAACAGGATGTAACCGATGGCGCATAAGCCAAGGAGGAGGAGTACGGCGATAAATATTATATGTTTACGCGACATGCCGTACTCCAACCCCCTCTTTAGCGTCGTTCCGAAAATCGTTACTGTACGGTGTTATCCAATTCCCGGTTCAACGCTTCATATAATTTACGCCGTGTTACCTTATCATCGGAAAGGATTTGTTGCGCGTATTTCGCCACATCCTTGGCGATGGCGCGGGGTACGCATATAACGCCGTCGCCGTCCGCCACGATGATATCACCGGGGCAGACCGTCGTCCCCGCGATGGCGATGGGTACGTTCTTTTGGTCAAATTGGATTTTGCATTGCACCATAGACTGTGACACGAAATGCGACCACACGGGTACCTTTTGCAAAATCGTTTCATCGGTGTCGCGTATGCCCGATCCGTTGGTGACGAAGCCGCGCACGCCGCGTTGGACGGCGCGCAGCGTGTTTTCCGAGCCCATCAGGCCCACGTTGCAGCCGCTTACGTCGATGGCCATAAAATCACCGGGTTCGATTTCGTCCATCCACGGATAGGTACACACATTACCGTAGTACCAGCCCTGCCATGGGGTGTAGTCGTCGTAGCGTTTTTCGGGGTAGGGACCCGTGAAGGGCAGATAACGCGCCGTACGGGCGATCCCCACGGCACGGGTACGGAACAACGGGCGTACCTCGGGGGAAAGTGAACCGAAATTATGGTAACCCACCCAATCCATACCGTCGCGTACGTCGGCCACGCGAAAATCCTTGTACAATTCAAGTAAAACCTTGTTTTCCTCTTGCATGGCGAATGCCTCCTTTATTTTCAACCGGCGGTGGCGGCAGCCGATGCGGCTGCACTCGTTGATGCGATGATCGCCACCATCATGGCTGTTTGTTGGGCGATGATAATATTGGTAACGGCTGTAGAAAGCGCGGTTTTGGCCAATTCGCTGTCGGAAATAAGCGCGACCGCCTGCATCATGACTTCACCGTTCGAAACCTTTAATTTACCGAAGCCTTTTTGTTTGCGGATATAATCCGTCACGGAGAAGATTTGGTCAGCCAAGGTATCGGGGTCGGTGGGGAGCATGGATAAAATCCCCAAGGACGGAAGGATCATCGCGCGGTCCAAGCGAATTTTATGGCTGCGCAGGATGCGGTTCATGTGAATGAGGTTTTCGATGCATCTTTCCGTCTTATCACTGAGCACCATAATTTGCGAAAGGTGCAGCAAACAATTGCGGCTCATCGTAAAGGGGAAGTTCATTTTCAAACAATCGTAAACATGCTTGATCCTTTCGCAACCGACAGCCACATCCAAATCGGATAATGCCAGCATAGCCGAATAGATATAATCGTCCGTGCAAACCAGCCAACGGTTGTTTGCCCGCATTCCCACGAGGAACTCACGCGCTCGGCGTGCAATGTGCGGGTAGTCTTCGCGTTTTGCCTGTGATGCGATTTCATACGCGGCGGCTGCCAGGTAATCCGACATGCGGAATTTTTCCGCTTTCAATAACGCGTAAACTTCCCGTACTTCGGCGAAGCGTTCATGCGGGTTAGCTTTCATGGCCATCATGGCGGCTATATATACCGACAAATTCCCTCTGAAAGTGGAAAAAAGTCCCGTTTCCTCTTTTATCATGCGGTGGTTTTGCGCAAGCGCGTTTGCGTCGAGCTCCTTACCGTCCAACGCGTAAATAAGCGCAGCCAATCGTTTTGCCATCGGTTCCTGCCAAGGGAAACCTTTTTTGATACCGTTGGCATTTGAAATAAACAAATGCAACTTCTTTTCCAAATCAACATGCATCCGTAAATCCTCCTTCTTCGATTTTGGTTATCATATCCACGCGTTCGATGTGACGGCCGCCTTCGTATTCGGCGTCCAGCCACGCGTCCACAATGGTTTTTGCCATCTCCAAACCTACCACACGCCCGCCGAAGGTGATGACGTTGGCGTTATTATGCTGTTTGGAAAGGCGTGCGGTGTACGGTTCACTGCACAGGCACGCGCGTATGCCCTTTACCTTATTGGCCGTGAGGGACATACCCACCCCCGTGCCGCACAACAATACGCCGCCGTCGACGGCGCCCTCCGCCACCAGCTTGCTTGCCTTGTACCCGCTTACGGGGTAGGGCGGGGGAGGTAAATCGTTGGGGCTGACGTCGATCACCTCGATACCGCGCGCTTCGAGGTGCGATTTGATCCGTTCCTTCATTTCGGGCGTGGTGTGGTCGTTGCCGATGGCTAATTTCATGCTTGTCCCCGTATTCCCCGCATGGTTGCGGCATAATTCCGTCCTTCGTCTTTAAAAAACAACGCTTTGGTCCCCAATACAAAGGCGTGTACACCGTAGCCGTGCAGTTCGTGTATTTTGTCCATCGTCATCGCTCCGTCCACGCATAGGGTGAAGGCATACCTTTCAGCCATCACACACAATTCGCGCAGCTTATCCATGACATGCGGCAGGAACGCTTGCCCCGCAAAGCCGGGGTTAACGGTCATCGCCAGCACATGGCCGCATAGGGGGAACAATTCCTTTACGGTTTCGATGGATGTGCCCGGATTAATTGCTATACCCGGCACCGCGCCCAAGTCGCGGATTGCCGACAGCGTACGTGCGGGGTGCGGATCGGCTTCGGGGTGGATGGTGATGATGTCCGCGCCCAGTTTACGAAACAATTCGATGTGCTGCGCGGGGTTTTTAATCATCAGATGCGCATCGATGGGAAAGTCGCTGTACTTTTTTATGCATTTAAAAATATCCGGTCCGCATGCGAAGTTGGGTACGTATTGGCCGTCCATCACGTCCACATGGAAATAATCCGTACCTGCGGCGGCTAATAGTTTAATTTCCTGCGCCAAATTGCCGTAGTCGGCGCACATGATACTGGGATGTAATTTCATTTGAAGAATGCCTCCACTTCTTTTGCCGTCGGTATGGATTCCTGCGCGCCCGCTCGGGTTACGGTTATCGCACCCGCGATGTTCGCATAACGGATGGCGCGCGTCATATCGCCGTGGGTTAAATATTGCACCCCCATCGCCGCGGTGAATACATCCCCTGCGGCGGTGGGGTCCACGGCTTTTACGGTGTGCGGCGGGTAATGGGTTCCTTGTTTGTTGCGGTAATGGTACGCGCCGCGTTTACCCAGTTTTAATACGACATGTGCGGCGCGGGAACGCTTTTGCAGGGCTTCCGCGACTTCGGCGCAAGCCGCTCCGAAGTCGGATCCGGTGCAGGATGACAGTGAAATACCCGTCAGTACCTCCGCTTCCGTTTCGTTGGGGCTGATGATTAGCGGCGGCGGGAGCTTTTCCAACGGGAAGCCGATCGCGGGACCCGCGTCCATTATGATGGGAATGCCGCGTTCGCAGGCTTTACGGCACGCATGGATAACGATTTCCTCCGCCAATTCGAAGTTGATGACCATGCCGTCATATTCGCGCGCAAACGCGCGGTCGATGTCTTCCTTGCTTAGTTCCAGATTGGCGGCCATATGCGAAATGATCCGATTGTTGCCGTCCTCCAATAAAATAACCGCAAAGCCGGACGGTAAACGTTCGCTTGCGGTTAGGAAATCCGTATTGATACCCTTATCCGTTAATGATTGACGCAGCATGGTGCCGAAGTCATCCGCGCCTGTTTTACCCGCGAAGGTTGTATCCCCGCCCATCATCGCGCAAGCTACGGCTTGGTTCGCGCCTTTTCCGCCCGGCCCGAAGCGGTACTCCTCCGACACCAGCGTTTCGCCCGGTAAGGGTAACCGCGGGGTGAGCAGAAGCAGGTCCATATTGACGCTGCCTACGACCAAAATCCTTACAGCCATGATTTCCTCCCATAAATGTGTTACACTGGTTTATCACGAAATAAAGGAGCTATGTATATGACTTTCCCACGTACGATGGTTGGGGGTATTTCGATGCCCCGCATGTTAATCGGTACGAATTGGCTGGCGGGGTGGAGCCATCGTTCGCCCGCGGCGGACAAGATGATCAAAAACCTGCACGCCGAACCGAAAAGCATCGTGGATGTTTTACAGGTCTACTTGGACAACGGTATCGACGCGTTGATGGGGCCGATGGGCCGCGTACCCGCTATCGACAAGGCCGTAAAGCAGGCCGAGGACAAAACGGGTAAAAAACTCATCATCATCGATACACCCATCGTAAACGTCAACGATTCCGCCGAGGCCCGCGCCGAAGCCATGGAAACCTTCAAGCGCAGCAAATCCTTCGGTTCGACCTTTTGTTTAATCCACCACTCCAGCGCAGAGGAGTTGGTGGATAAAAACGCACGCGTCCTTAAGCGGTTGGACGACTATACGAAGATGATACGCGACTGCGATATGCTCCCCGGCCTTTCCGCCCACATGCCCGAATTAATTTCATATTCCGACGATAACGGGTACGACGTGGAAACCTACATCCAAATTTATAATTGCCTTGGCTTCCTCATGCAAATCGAGGTCGAAACGATCGCATCCATCATCCATAACGCCAAGAAACCCGTAATGACGATCAAACCCATGGCCGCCGGGCGTTGCACGCCTTATGTGGGGTTAAACTTCGTTTGGGCCACCTTACGCGAATGTGATATGGTGACCGTAGGCGCGCACATGCCCGATGAAGTGCATGAAAACATCGAAATCTCCCGCGCATTCTTCGAAAAACGCTACCCCGATCTGGAAAAACGCTCCAGCCCCAACATGAACCAATCAGCGTTCGGTAATGCCTAAGGTGCTGTTAAGGTAATCGGGAAGAAGTAATCCTCATAACCCTTCGCGTACCAATAGGGATTATGGCTCCAAACGTTTTTATGCAATTCTTCCCTGTTGACCCCGTGGTTTATGATGATTTGATCGAGTATGGCGATGTCCGCTTTGTCTTTTTCGCGCATTTTCCATTCGGGGCTGATAAGGCGGACATTATTCTTAAGCGTGTAGGCCATTTCGATGCCGAATGTATAGGCTTTTACGCCGTAGAAGTCATGCGGCTCCTTGTCCATCCAATCATAAGGGAAAAAAACCGTGCCGCGCGGACCCGCGTGGTACCAATGGGCGATGCCGTCCACGTTCCGTATGGAATTAAACGTGGCGAGCGCATCGCCTTTTTTGATGGTCAGCATCCAAAAATCGGGGAGGTATTGCGTTTGGTAACCCAACGTTTCGTATCGGTTGATGAGTTCGGTGATATTTTCGTCCAGGTTTTCGGTGAAGCAATCGAGGTCGCCGTGTTCCCTCGTGAAGGAACCGTTAAGGATATCAACGGCGATACCTCCCCAAATAAACGACTTTAACCCCAATTTATCGGATACGGAAAAAATATCTTTCATAACATCGATGAATTTACGGTTGTGTTCAAGCATGGCTTACCTCCGTTTCAAAGGGAGACGCGGGTATGTTGTGTGCGTTGTATAAAGTTACCGAGGGGAAATCCGACCATCCGTAACGGACACGCTCCACTTGCGGTACCTTAACGGCGCCTTGTGAACCGATGGCGTCGGCCACCAACGTTTGACCTTCAACGGCGGCGTATAAGCGGTGTACCTCACCGTCGCCGTATACCAGCTCTATCAGCGGACGTCCGCCCTTTGCCCACAAGCCTTGCGCGTTATCAAAATAAACCACGAAGCGGTTACCCTCTTGCGTAACGCGCGAAACCACGGGACCGTCCGCATCAATGTCATGGCCGTATACCAGCTTCCTTGCGTGAAGGGCCAAGCGGTTTGCGACGGTTTTTTTATCCAATGGGTGGATATCGTACTCCTCGCCGCAATCGATGGCTACGGCCATCGCCGTATTGGGGATGGAAAGGCATTGCCGCTGCGCTTCGCGGAGCCTTGGCCAAATACCGCTCACTTCCACGGAGCAGTTCGTGTCCAGATAATCGGCGAGCTGGGTAAAGATGACGGGAAGGTTTTCTCCGCAATGCGTGCGCAGCATTTCGACGAAGCGGGTAAACAATTCCTTATACATATGGGGTGAACCTACGTTGGATTCGCCTTGATACCAGATAACGCCGTCCGGTAAAACCCCCAGTACAGGAGCGAGCATGTGGTTGTATACGCAGCATGGGTCCGTATAGAACCACGGCGAACCCGCGAGCGGCGGCATTTCCTCGCTTGTACGGCATTGCCAATAACCGCTTAAATCGATATCGCCGCCGCGGAACGATAACGCGTACTTCTTATTCGGAACAAAGCGCGGTTTATAAGCCCTCCCGATTAAGCGGATTGTGATGACGTTTTCCCCTTCTTTTAATATCCCTTCGGGCAATTCACACAGACAAGGGGGGTATTGGTAATCCACCGATTTAACCGCTACGCCGTTCACGTACACGGCAACATTTTCCTCCGCCCGTCCCAAATCCAGCGTAACGGGGTGGGGGGGTATTACGTCGAGGTGTATTTCCTTGCGGTATTCCACCGCGCCGTGCGTAAAGCCGGTATTATCCAGTAACAACCGATTATGCCAATCACCGTAACGAGCGTTGTTTAGTTTTTCGTTCCATAAGCGGGCGTTTTCCTCCGCTTTACGTTGCAAATCCTCAATGTACCCCGGGGCGCGTACGGTTTCCAGCCGTTCGTACAGGTTGGGGTAGTTTCGTACGATTTCTTCCGGAAGCCACGCTTCAATGGAGGTGCCCCCGGCGGCGACGTTCAGCAACCCGATGGGGATATCCCCTTCCGCTTCCAATAATGCCCTCGCAAAAAAATAGGGCACCGCAAACGCGTGATACAGCATATCACCCGTCATCGTGTGCCATTCCCCCCGCACATCTTTTGCGGGGCCATCGAACTTTACGTTTTTTTCCGCTTGGAAGAAGCGGATGCGCTTATCTTCTTTTATATAACCATTGAGCAGTTGCTTGACGCGGTCGAGCGGCATTTCCATATTGGATTGCCCGCCGCACAACCACAATCGCCCGACGTATACCTCGTTGATTTTCCTTTCATCACCGTCGCAGCGGACGGTCATCGTATACGGTCCGCCATATTCCGCGGACGTTAACAGGAACTCGAAGCGCCCGTTTTCGTCGGTTGCTGTTTCGCGCAATTCGCCCAAAAACGCGAGCGTGATTTTCCGATTCGGTTCGGTCGTTCCCCAAATCCGCGCGCGTTTACCGATTACCATCCCGTCGCTGATAAATGCAGGCAGCGTAATCATCGAAGCATGACCTCCCATTACGAATCCGAAATCATATCACGGATGTACATTATCATTTATGATACCGCTTAGCAAGAATGAATCCCGCGTTTATCCCGTATTGTAAAGTAAAAATTTGCTAATCACGTATATTCTACATATAATACGAACCACGTAAAATAATAAACACGGGAGGGATTACCCCTTGGGCATTTGGGATTGGGCGATCATCGCAGCGGTCATTTTGGTCGTTATCGTCGCCGTATTGTATTTTTTAAACCGTTGGGCGGGCAAACGGATGGCTACGCAGAACGAAATGGTGGAAAAGCATAAACAAACCGTCACGATCTATATTATCGATAAAAAAAAGGATAAGGTTTCCAACGCCAACCTGCCCAAAGCGATGGCCAGCCAAATACCGCGTATGGGGCGCATGATGAAGATGCCGTTGGTAAAGGCTAAAGTAGGCAAGGATATCATGACGTTGATGTGCGATAACAAGGTGTTCCCCGCGCTGCCCGTAAAAAAGAACGTCACGGTCGAAATGGCGGGTATATATATCGTGGGAATGAAGGGCATGAAATCGAAGTCGGAATTGGCGGCAAGCCGCGGCAAAACGGTCGGCACAAGCGGATTATCGGGTTTGCTGGCACGCTTTAGGAGGTAAACATGGATTATCGCGTTATATACAACCAATGGTTGGCGGACCCGGCCATCGATACCATAACGAAAACGGAACTGGAAGCGATCGCGGACGACGACGCGGAAATACAGGATCGCTTTTTCAAAGAACTGGAGTTCGGGACGGGCGGGTTACGCGGTGTACTGGGCGCGGGGACAAACCGCCTTAACATATACACTATCCGAAAAGCCACACAGGGCTTGGCGAATTATATTTTAGCCTCCGATGTTAATAAATCGGGTATGACCCGCGATAAAGCCGCGGTTTTGGCCGTCGCCATCGCGCATGACTGCCGCCGTATGTCGCCGGAATTTTCGCGGGAAGCGGCGTTGGTGCTGAACGCCAACGGAATAAAAACATATGTATTTGACGGTTTGCGCCCTACGCCGCTGCTCAGCTTCGCGGTGCGTGAATTGGGTTGCGTGGCGGGGATTGTCGTAACGGCTTCGCACAATCCGCCCGAATACAACGGCTACAAGGTATATTGGTCCGACGGCGGGCAATGCCCGTACCCGCGTGACGAAGCCATCATAACGGAAGTAAACAAGATAACCGATTTTTCTATGGTCAAAACGATGCCGTTGGAGGAAGCGGAAGCGAAGGGATTGTACAACATCGCCGCGCTCGAGGTAGACGACGCATTCATCGGCCATGTCAAATCATGTTGCCAAAACCCCGCGATCATCCCCCAATCGGATATTAAAATCGTCTTTACCCCCCTGCACGGCGCGGGTAATATCAGCGTCCAACGGGCGTTGGGGGAAACGGGCTTTAAACATGTTTACGTCGTACCCGAACAGGAAGCACCCGACGGCGATTTCCCCACCGTGGCATACCCCAACCCCGAGGATAGAAAAGCCTTCGCACTTGCACTGGAGCTGGCGAAGCAAAAGGATGCCGATATCGTTGTCGCTACCGACCCCGACTGCGACCGTGTAGGCGTAGCGGTCAAACACGACGGCGATTACATCCTGCTTACGGGTAACCAAACGGGCGTCATCCTGACGGAATATATCCTTTCGCAAATGAAGGCAAAAAGTACGCTGCCCGCCAACGCCGCGGTCATTTCCACGATCGTGTCCACGGACATGACCCGCGCCGTCGCAAGGCAATACGGCGCGGAATATATGGAAGTCCTTACGGGGTTCAAGTATATAGGCGAAAAGATCAAGGAATTTGAGGAGAGCGGTTCGCACACGTATATCATAGGCTTCGAGGAAAGCTACGGTTATTTGACGGGTACCTACGCCCGTGACAAAGACGCCGTGGCGGCCACGCTGCTGGCGTGCGAAGCGGCGGCGTATTACCGTACACAAGGGCTTAACCTGTACGAAGCGTTGCAAAAATTATATGAAAAATACGGCGAATACCGCGAATCCGTGGAATCCATTACCATGAAAGGTGTCGCGGGCTTGCAAGATATCAAGCGTATCATGTCTTCTCTGCGTAAAACGCCGCCCGTTGAATTGGGCGGTGCGAAGGTCATCGAAGTGCGCGATTACCAAAGCGGCGTGGTTCTTAATACGGCCAACAACGCGGTGCTGGCTACCAACCTCCCCGCATCCGACGTGCTGTACTACGCAATGGAGGACGGCGCGTGGACGTGCGTCCGCCCTTCCGGTACCGAACCGAAGATCAAGCTCTACTTCGGCGTAAACGGCGGCGGTGACGCGAAATTGGCGCGGCTGGCCAAGGATATGAAGGAAGCCGCGGGCGCTTAGGGACTTCATGCATATCGGCTTGTTTACCGACATGTACTACCCGCGCATCAGCGGAGTGGTAACAAGCGCGCAGATATTGGAAAAACAATTAACCCAATTGGGGCATAAGGTTTATATTTTTACGACGTCGGACCCGCAAGCACCCCGCTTCGAGCCGCGTACGTACCGATTGCCTTCCGCCCCTTTCTTTTTAGCGAAGGATACCCACCGCATGGCGATCTTTTATCCGCCGCGTTTATTTTTTAAGATTCGCAGGCTTAGGCTTGATGTGGTGCATACCTATACGGAATTTTCATTGGGCTTTTACGGAAAGTTGATTTCGCAGCTGTTCCGCATCCCCTTAGTGCATACCTACCACACCATGTACGAGGATTATTTGCATTATATACCCGGCGGGCAATTTATCGGCAAGAAAGGAGCGCAGTACCTGTCGCGCCTTTTTTGTAATGGGGCGGATTTCGTGATAACGCCGTCAACGGCTACGCATGGATATTTGCGGGAGATCGGCGTCAAGCGGCCGATACGGACGATTCCCACGGGGATCGATTTCGCACCCTTTGATCCGGCACGTTTTTCCGTACGGGAGTTGGCGAAGGCCCGCGCGGAAGTGGGGATCGCGCCGGACGATAAGATCGTCGCGGTCATCGGGCGCGTGGCGCGGGAAAAAAGCATACACATCCTCGTCGCCATGATGCCGCGTTTGTTGTTGCGTGTACCCAAGGTCAAATTGTTGATCGTGGGAGACGGCCCCGCCCGCGCGGAGCTGGAACGGTATGCCGTATCATTGGGCGTTTCGCACGCGGTACGCTTCGCGGGATTTAAGCCGTGGGCCGATATCGGTAAATATTATCAATTGGGTCATGTGTTCGCTACGGCATCCACTACCGAAACGCAAGGCCTGACCTACGTTGAAGCGATGGCTGCGCGCGTCCCCGTGGTTATCAAAAAAACACCCGTTTCCGATGGCTTGATTAAGCACATGGAAACGGGGTTTATCTTTGACAACGATGAAAACGCGGCGGATGTTATCGCGATGGCGCTAAACGACACGGATTTGCTCCGTCGGGTGGCGTTAAATGCTTATACGGCGGTACAGCCGTTATCGGCCGGGGTGTTTGGGTTGGAGTTGGAATCGGTATACAGGAAATTAATTTAGCCGCTCTTTTTTCCTTGCGCGTTTATTCGCATACATACGTTCGTCGGCGGTGCTGAGCAGATATTTTGCCGGGAGCTCGTTGTCGGTATCGACGGACACAAAACCATAACTCATGCTGTAAGTGAATTCCTTATCCTCCAAGTAGGGGTCCGTCTCCAACGCGGTATAGATTTCGGACGCCTTGCTTTGGACTTCATCGCTATTTACGTCGGGGATGAGCACCATAAATTCATCGCCGCCGAGCCGGCATACCACGGAATTTTCCGGAAACCCCCTCAGGTGTTTTGCCGCCGTGATGATGTACGTATCGCCTTCGTCATGGCCGAATACGTCGTTTATGTATTTCAGCTTATCCAAATCCGCGAACAGCAATACGAATGCCCGTTTGTTTACCAGCCATTCCTCCAATGTCCTCATACCGAACGTCCTGTTATACAAGCCGGTGAGGTGGTCCTGATAAGCGAATATCTCCAATGTCTTTATTTCCTTCTTCGTTTCGCTCATATCCGCCACGGTGTACAGGATCGCGTCCTTATCCTCCCACACAAGCGAATACGCCAGTACAAACAAATGACGCTCCGCACCTTCGAACACGTAGGACACCTCGACTTGCGTCCCACCCGCGGAAATCGTATGCCCAACCATAAGCGCGGTCAGGTTTTCAATATAATCATGATCCCTATGCATTTCACTGATCGCCGCCTCATTCATGAGGAGGATGGCGTTTGTTCCTTTTTCCAATACGAGGATTTGTTGGGGTATGTATTGTATCAGGGAGGAAATCAACATACCGAACTGCTCAATCGACGTATTTTTTTGCTTGCTGAGTAAAGCCTCTTCTTCCAGTTCCTTTTGCCGTTTGCTTAACTGGTCGACGATCGTGTTGAAGGATGAACCAAAAAAGGCCAAGTCCTTCGCCAACGTATGGAACGTATCAGGAATCTCGTCCATGTTTAATACGGCGTCCGACCGGCCATCCAATATTTTTTTCATATACAGTGATAATGCTTCGGCAACGTTATACACGCGTTCATCCCTTAAAGAGTAGTGCCGCCATTCTAATGGATTTGCTTGTTTACGTCAATTTCAAATAACCCAATCCGTCAACGACGCAATTGAGCAAATCGTCGCGTCGGTGGCATCCGCAAGCGCCGTCCTTGGCGAGTGCGGTTTTGGCGGCTGTGTACAAACGGCCCGATGACGCCCTGTCATCCAGCCAAGCGTCCGCGGCGGCCTTGATCTCGTTGCATCCGCCGGTACAATCGGCGACGTTGATGCAAGCCAATTCTTCGGCGGCTTCGGTTAATCGATCATTAACGGGATTGTCCATAAAAAACACCCTTCCTTGAGGCAAATGACTACTGCCAATACTTTGCTTCGAAGAAGGGTGTTTTATACATGTATTTTATATGTTTCCCAATAACTTCGCCGCTTCGTTTACATTACGAATGATTTCGACCCCGAAGGGGCAACGTTTTTCGCAATTGCCGCACGCGATGCACTCCGCGCTGTTAAGCGAGCGATAATGCGATTTGATTGAGGGCGGTATGTTGGCGGTATCCAGACGCGCGATATCCAAATATTTATGCACAGCGGCGATGTCGATGCCGACGGGGCAGGGCTGGCAATGGCTGCAATATACGCAATTACCGCGGAAGTCGTTGCGGATGGTGGCGAGGGTTTCGGCGTAATCCCTTTCCTCGTCGGTCGCGTTGATATACCCCAAGATTTGCCGCATTTCGGCGGCGGTTTGGCAGCCGGGTAACACGCTTGCCACTGCTGGCCGCGAAAGCGCGTAATGGGTGCATTGGTGTACGGTGAGCGGGCGGACGAAGGGCGTATGCTCGGCGGAAAGGAGTTTGCCCGAGCCGTAGGACTTCATGGTTGTAATGCCGATGCCTTTTTGTTCGCACAGGGCGTAAAGCTCCGCGCGGGCGGGGTCGATGCCGCGCAGCAGTTCGCCGCCGAATTTCTTATCCACATGGTCAAAGACGTGTTGTTCGACGGGCAGCATGTCGAAGGCGGGGTTGACGGAGAACATTAACATTTCGACTGTCCCGGTTTCGATGACTTTTTTGGCGGTGACGGGGTTGTGGGAGGAAAAGCCGATGTGCAGGATATCGCCCTTTTCCTTTAGCCGCTGCGCGTAGGTGATGAACTCCGTTTCGAAAACGTTTTTGTAATCGTCCTCGGTGTCGATGAAGAACAGCATCCCGAAGTCGATGTAACCGAACAGCCGTAACAACGTTTCGAAATATTTCTTCACGGTGGGCATGTCGCGGCTGATATCGTATTGTTGGTTGACGTCGGACGAGCCGAAATGGCCTTGCAACATAACGTCCTTCCGCCGCGTGCCGAACGCTTTTGCGATGTGCCCGCGTATTTCGTCCCCCGGCATAAACACGTCCATGATATTGACGCCGTGTCCGATCGCTTCGTCCATGGTTTCCCTCACGATTTCGTAGGGCTTGCGGTCAACGTGTTCCAATCCGAGGCCGATGATGCTCACCTGCTTGCCTGTGTTGCCGAGTTGTCGGTAAATCATAAAAATCCCTCCCGTGGTTTGTATATTTCGAATTTCCTTTTGCCTATTTTTTGTTTTTCCAAGCGCGTAAAACAATCCGCGGTTATTTTTTGCTGCTTATTTGAACATACCGCTACGACGGAATTCGGATGCAGTACGGGTAATAAATTTTTCATAAAATCGGTTGCGCTGCCGTCGCTTTCCCATGCGGTTAAATTATCGTAGGGGATATCTGTAAAGACGATGTCCGCTTTGAATCTTTTATCCGTAAGCGCACCCGAGTGTAGGATGTCCGCACGGAAGGTCGTTACGTTGATACTTCGGTCTTTGTTTATATAACCGTTTAATTCTTCCGCACTTTTTATTGCTTGCGAATGGGAAGGTTTGCCGTATTGTGCGTGAAGGTGATGCAAGTATTTTATCCGTTCATTAATACCTTCGGCGGTCAGCAGCCGCAGGTTTTGCTCCGCGGTTGTAATCGCGTCCGTATCGCAGTCGGAGGCGATTATCGTTTGTATCGAGTTATAGTTCAACAAACCGATAACCGTCAGCAGGTAACCGCCGCCGCAACAAGGGTCGTACACGCTCAAGCTATTTTTAACATCCAAATAACATACGCAACGGCAAAATATCTCCTGCGCCAATCGGACGGGGAAGTTCGTGCCGCCCGTTTTATGCCGTATGACCCGCCCGCTCGCAAAGTCTTCGTAATTGGCATCCGCCGCGTATTTGTATTGCATGGTTATATTTTTACGGGTTTGGTGCGGCGCAGGATGTCGTACCGTTCGGCGGGTGTTTTCAGTTTTACGTACACCTTCTGTTTGGGGTGGGGCGCGGAAAGGATGGGCTTGCCTTCACCGTCGTAAAGCGCGTCGATCGTTTGCGTATAATCGGGTTTGCCCGGGCGGAGGATTTCGATTTTGTCGCCAACGGAAAATTTATTGCGCTGCTCCGCGAGGTATAAATCCCTTTCCTCGTCGTACCCTTCAATGATGGCGAGGAAGTCCTGCTGCGTTTCACGCGAGTCACCCTTATAAGCGTGGTCATTGCCCGTAACCTTGCCGAAGTAAAACCCCGTGGAAAACGGCGGTTGACCGATACGGTTGATTTCGTTTTGGTAGTGGTTGAGCTTGCTTTTATATAACTCGAGATCGGTGAAATAGTCGTCGATGGCTTCGCGGTAGGCTTTAACCGTGGCTGCCACGTAGTAGGAAGTCTTCATACGGCCCTCGATTTTAAAGCTGCGTATGCCCGCGTTTATTAATTCGGGGATGTGCCGGATCATACATAAATCGCGTGCGTTAAAAATGTATGTGCCGCCGTCGTCCTCAACCACGGGCAGCCGTTCGCCCGATTTTTCCTCTGCAAGATAAGCCGAAGGCGGCACCAGCGCGTAATTCCAACGGCAGGGCTGGATGCACGCGCCGCGGTTGGCGTCGCGGTCTTTTAAATAATTACTGATTAGACACCGCCCCGAATACGCCATGCACATGGCGCCGTGTACAAAGGCTTCGAGGTGTAAATCGGGGTTGTGTCCGTGGATTTCCTTGATTTCATTCAACGGCAATTCCCGCGCCAATATCACGCGGGAAGCCCCCGTGTCCTGCCAAAATTTCGCCGCGGCGTAATTCGTGCAGTTGGCTTGCGTGGAGATATGGATTTCCATTTGCGGCACGACTTCCCGCGCTAATTGAAAAACGCCCAAATCAGAAACGATGAGCGCGTCGGCTCCCATTTCCGCCAGGGCTATGAAATAATCGGACATTCCTGTAAAATCGGCGTTGTGCGCGAAGATATTGGCGGTGACGTAAACCTTCTTGCCCAATGAATGCGCGAAGGAAACGCCCTCGCTAATATTATCCAAATCAAAATTCCTCGCGTTGGCGCGCATCCCCAGCGCACGACCGCCAAGGTAAACGGCGTCGGCCCCATACGCGAAAGCGACCTTCAGCTTTTCCAAATCCCCCGCGGGGGCCAGCAATTCGGGTTTATACATATTTACTCCAAAGGATGATTGGCATGAATGTATTAAAACGGCAACACGGCTTGTTTGTTACGGTGTGTTTTGTCGTGGGTTTTATCGTGGGGACGGGGATATTTTTTCTGCCCGGGCGTATTTTATATGAAGCGGGCGGCAATGTCACCCTTGGCGTGGCGGCATGGGTCATCGGCGGACTGATGATCGCGCCGTGCGTGTACATGTTCGGCGTATTCGCGGGGCGGTATGAAAAGATGCACGGTTTCGTGGATTACGCCGAAGCGATTGTAGGGAAGAAGTACGGATATTTAGCAGGGTGGTTCTTTGCGGTGATGTACCAGCCCGCGGGTTATGCCATCATCGCGTGGATTACGTCGGGGTTTACGGCCACGCTCGCGGGTATGGTGCCGGGGGATGAAATATATTTGCCGTTCCGGTTTTTTATATCTGCGTTTTTTATGGCGATGGCGTTCGTGATGAATTACCTCGCGCCAAAAATCCCCGTGAAGTTTAATATCGCGACAACACTGGCCAGGATGATCCCGCTGGTGCTGATGGGGACGGTGGGGGTTGTTATCGGATTATTCGCATCAAACGGTTCCTCCGGTGCGGAAATAAACTTCGTTCCGGCCCTCAGCGCGACGACTCAAACATACACGGGCAATGCGAACCTCTTTGCCGCCATATCCGCTACAGCCTTCGCATTTAACGGCTGGCAGGCGTCACTGGCCTTTAACACGGAAGTGAAGGATTCGAAACGCAACTTCCCTATCGCGTTGATGCTGGGCTTCGGGTTGATTATCGTTATTTATGTACTTTACTTCATCGGTGTAACGACCGCTTCGCCGGAAAGCGCAACCATTATGATGCAAGGCGGCGGGGCAAATTTCGCCCAAGGCACGCGTGAGGCTTTTACGCATGTGTTCGGACGCGCGGGCAACGCGTTGGTGTTCTTTATGATTATTTCCGGCTTGGGGATATTAAACGCCTGTTGCTTGGGTATGGGTCGCGCGATGTATGCCTTAGCCCGCCGCGATACCGGTCCGATACCGGATCGTATCGGCGTGTTGGATCCGGTTACAAACGTACCCAACACAAGTATGGTGATGGCTGTGGGAATCGGATTCCTTTGGTTATCTGTGATATTCGCCAACACGGTGGGTTGGTTCGGCGCATTAACGTTCAGCTTGCCGGATTTTTATAATTTCGGTTTTTTCGGGTTGCTTGTCCCGATTTTTGTTGTTTACGCCGTTAAGTTAAAAAAATGGCTCCCCTTATTGGCAGCGGGAGGCGCGGGTTTTATGTTTACGACGTATTGGTTGGGAAGTCTTCGTCACGCGGCGGTATACGCGGGGTTATTCATCGTGTTGGGCGGTATCGGTTTTTGCTTCAATCGGTTTAAGCAATAGCGTAAATTACGCCAATATAGTATACAATAAGCAAAATAACACGAAGGGATGATTTGAATGGACAACGCTCATCTTAAGAAGTACGCGGAGCTGTTGGTACGCTCCGGCGGTAATGTGCAATCCGGGCAGCTCGTAGTTATCGGTTGCGGGGTGGAAGACGCATATTTTGCGCGGTTGGTGCAGGAATGCGCCTACGACGCGGGCGCAAAGGACGTGGTTATGAATTGGTTCGATGATGTTTCGGTCCGTAACCGATACCTTCGCGCCAATAGTTCCGTTTTCGACGAATTCCCCCAATGGCGGGTGGATTGGTACAAGCATCATGATGATCGCGGCGCTGTATACCTGCATATTGACAGCTCCGATCCGGATTACCTTTCAGGGGTTGACCCCGACCGTTTGCGCCGTTTTTCCAAAGTGTCAAGTATGGCGACAAAGGCGCACAGCGCGTTAACCATGAGTAACGCCCTGCGTTGGAGCGTGTGTGCCGTACCTTCCCCCGCGTGGGCGAAGAAGGTATTTCCCGGTGTACCCGATGCCGTGGATAAACTTTGGGCGGCAATCCTGAAGGGTGCGCGGGCGGACGGTTCGGACCCCATCGCCGATTGGAAAACGCACAGCGAAAATTTCACCAACCGCGTAGAATATTTGAACCGTATGCGCTTCGATGCGTTGCGTATAACGACGGGCTTGGGTACGGACCTCACCATCGGCCTTGCCAAAAACCACATATGGGCCGGCGGCGGCGACATCGGCAAGGACGGCGTACCGTTTTTCCCCAACTTGCCCACCGAGGAAATCTTCACCATGCCCGACCGTATGCGCGCCGACGGGCGTGTGGTGGCATCGATGCCGTTATCCCGCCAAGGGAATTTGATCGAAGGCTTCGAAATGACGTTTAAGGACGGGCTTGTTGTTAGTTATAAAGCCGAAAAAAACGAACAAACCCTTGCCGATATATTTACAATGGACGAAGGTGCCAAACGGCTGGGTGAAGTCGCCCTCGTAGCCGATTCATCACCCATCAGCCGCATGGGGACGCTGTTTTACAATACATTGTTCGATGAAAACGCTTCCAGCCACCTTGCGTTGGGTAAAGCCTATCCCAACAACATGGAAGGCAGTGCGGAAATGGCCGAAGAGGAACGCGTAGCCGCCGGTTGCAATGATTCGTTGGTGCATGTCGATTTCATGTTCGGTACGCCCGATATGAAGGTCGTGGGTATTTCCGCCGATGGCCATGAAACGGTTTTTTTCGAAAACGGTGAGTTCGTCTAACCTGAGGTGATATGTGGACCATATCCATACCATTCCCGTGCTGGACGCTCTGAGGGAACCGCAGGGTTGCGCTTTTTGCGTAATGCGGGGAAATCTTGAGCGTACGACGGTGCAATTTATCATGAGTCCGGCATACATGGAGGACGACGTGCGCCGCGAGACGAATCACGCGGGTTTTTGCAAGCGTCATCTTTCCGCGATGTATGACGCGCAAAACCGTTTGGGTTTGGCGTTGATGCTGCATACGCACTTGCTGTATGTAAATGATAAATTGGATGGTTTGGCAAAAGGCGATTTTGCTTTTAAATGGCCCGGTAAAAGCAAGGGCGACCCGATTGATAAATTATCGCAATACGCAAAAACGGTAGACGCGGGTTGTTACGTTTGTAATCGCGTTGAAAAAACGTTTGATAGATACATGGACACATTCTTCCATTTATGGGGCAAAGGCGGGGACGAGGCTGAATTGATTAAAGCGCAGTCGAGTTACTGCCTGCCCCATTTTATTAATTTATTGGATGCAGCCGCGGGATTCGGTAAAAGCAAACGTGAACGGTTTATGGAGGACTTCGTCCGTAAGCAAATAAAAGCGATGCGTGGATTAGCCGATGATTTGGATTGGTTCACGCAAAAATTCGACCACCGGAACGCGGACTTACCGTGGAACAACGCAAAGGACGCTTTGCTCCGCGCGGTGGCTTTATTTGGGGGCTCCCATGGTTGACGGTAAAACCTTCCGCGAATCGCTGCGCGAGGAAAAAGAAAAACTCAGCCGAATGACCTTCCACGAAAAACGCCTGCATATATGGGAATATTATAAGATCCATATGTTGGTCGCATGCGTTATCATCGTCGTGCTTTTTTCCATCGTTAACCGCGTGTTAAACCCGCCGAAGGTGGATTTCCTCTACATTTCATGGTTGGGTACGCAGGTGGACCCCGCTTTGCTGGTCGGGTTAAGCGAAAGGCTTGAAACCATCGTATATAATCCCGAACGGCAACAGGTCACGGTCCTTTCCTACGCCGCAACCGCCGACCACGCGTTTAATTCGGCAATGCAAACGCGTTTAGCCGCGCGGGTACGCGTCGGGGATGTGGATATCATCCTAACTTCGCAAGCAGGATTAGCGGAACTGGATAACGCGGGCGGATGGTTGCGTCCCGCTGACGATGTGCTGGACGAATTGAAGATATCGGATTTATCGTTGTATGAACGTTTGGATATATACGTAATCGGGGGGAGACCCATGGGAATAAACTTGGCGGGTTCACCGTTATTGGGGGAAACCGGTATCAATACCGATGATTTATACCTTGCCGTCGTGTCCAACACTGTTCGGGTTGAAAACATTGTGTTAGCATTGCGGGAATTGTTCGGATGAAATCAGTCGGAACATGGTTTTTTATTTTTCTGGTGGCCTACCAATTTACTTTTTATAGTGTTTTAGCGCGGGTCAGGCCCGTGTTGGGTGACAGTTGGATTCAATCGCCGTGGTTCCTTATCCTGTTGCAAATGCTTGCCTTGCTTTTACCGCTGTTCATTTGGTTGGCTGTAAAGAGGGAACGCTTTCGCGACCATATCCCCAATAAAAAATTGGGGATTACCAATACGGCCTATATCATCACGATATCGTTCTTCTTGCTGCCGTTTATGTCTTTGATTTCAGCATTATCCACTTTCCTCGCGCCCAACGCCGCCGCTGACGCACTGGGTCAAATGCAACCTTATTCCGTTTGGGCGCTGCTCCTCGCCGTAGCCGTAACTCCTGCCGTGGTAGAGGAAATCGTATTCCGGGGTTATATCCAGTCCCAATATACGGGTTGGGCATTTTGGAAAGTCGCGTTGCTCAACGGTTTCATGTTCGGATTGATCCATATGAATATCCAACAATTCTTTTACGCTTTTGCGATGGGTGTCGTGATGGCTTATTTCGTGTACCATACGCGCTCGATACGGGCGGGAATATTGTCGCATTTTTTCCTAAACGCGATTAATATCGTCATGTTCCGTTTGGCCGCGTGGTATATATCTTGGGCGGATGAAAATATATATGATACAACCCTGCAGGAAGCGGCGGAAGTTTCTGCTTGGGCGACCATAAGGGCCGTGGGTGTACTCACGCTCGCATTTTTACCCATCGCATTCGTATTGTTTAAGGCGTTCATATCATACAACCGCGCCCGTACGGCGCACGAAGGAGACGGAACAGAATGAAAAAGTTTTGGAAGACATTCGTGATGGCGCTCACCACAAGCCGGGTAATCGGGGCGTTTTCGTTGCTCTTGTTTCGGGCGGATCCGTTGACGTCGGTATTGTTCTACATAATATACACATGGTGTATATTCTCGGACATCGCCGACGGGTACATCGCGCGGAAGAAAAAGGTTACCAGCAACTTCGGCGCGATATATGACAGCACGGCGGATTTATTACTAATCGGGATTTTACTGTTCGTTTTAATCCCCGCGCTTTCGCTGAGGCCTTGGATCATGGTGCTGATCGGGTTGGTGCTGGGTACGCGGTTCGTCGCGTTGGGCATCGGTTGGATGAAATACAAAACGCTTTCGCTCCTGCATACCTATTCCAATAAAGGTGCGGGGCTGATCATGGCGTGCTTCCCGCTGTTCCTTGGATTGTTCGGGTTAAATATCGCCTTTCTGATCATATTTTTCGCAGCCTTCGGTTCGGCATTAGAGGAAATGGTCATCACCATCCGCGCGAATAAGTTGGATCGGAATATTATCAGCGTTTTCCACGTCAATAACATTAAGAATGGGTATTGATTTATTATAATAAACCCCAAGGTAAACGAATGCCCCCGATCCCGGGGGCATTTATGTTCCGTTATTAAATAAGAATCAAACGTTTAATCCTTTTAATGCGTCGAGACATGCTTTAATGCCTTCCAATTGGGAATATTTTTCATCTTCGTACTCCACGATGTGCCAGTCCACGCATTGGTGCTTATCACACAGTGCGAAGAAGCGTACCCAATCGATGTCGTCCTCGCCGATCATGGTGGCGAAACCATCCTTCACCGAATAGGGTTTGTGGTGGATCGTACGCACGCGGCCAGGATAGCGCGTGATGGGGTCGTACACATCCGTACCCGCGCCTGCCGAAAAGGCATTGCCGTTATCCAGTTGCAAGCCGATGTCGCGGCAGGCGTTGTCCATAAAATGACGGATGGGTAAATCGCCTTCCATGTCCTTAAATTCTTCGACGTGGTTGTGGTACGAGAGCTTCATACCGTAGGAAGCGAGTTTATCGGCGATCTTATTAAATTGATCTGCCGTATCCAGCCACGCGGCTTTGCTGTTCGTCATTTCATTTGATAAGCCGGGGACGGTCAGTTCGTTATTACCGATGATCTTGTTATACGTAATCGTACCCATCAGATTGCCGGGTTGCAGGTAATGCCAAGGTGTGTGCCATCCGCAACATTCCAAGCCCGTGTCCTTTAACGCCGCTTTTACTTCTTGGGCGGTGTGCGTAAATTCCCAAAAGAATTCCACTGCGTCGTAACCCATCGCCTTCACTTTGCGGAGCGTACCCCACATGTCCTTGCGGAATTCGTCCCGCACAGAATACAACTGCACGCCATACTTGCGCATACCATCGTCCCCTTTACACTTTTTGGGGATTTTATCTCAATTTTTTATATTCATCAATAAGGAAGAGCCCGACCACAGGGGGGGTGGGGTCGGGCTTTGAGGGGGGATATTTAGTTGTCCCTAAACGGATGTTTAAGGTCACATGGTTAATATTTACCGTTTTTGGATTATTTTATACATGGATGCAAAATTATTTCGCAGCATTCCCGACCAAATAGTGTACATATTTTTTAATGCTTTCCATAAATTTATCAGCCTCCAGTTCCCCGTTGGCGATACGTGAAAGGCCGCGTTCCCATTTTCCCGTGGTTTCGGGTGAGCGGAGCTCGGGTGGTACGATGTTGATGAGCCGCATCCCTTTTTCGGTGGGGAAAAGGTTCTTTTTCTTGCGTTCGATATATTTAGAGGCGATGAGTTTTTCTATAATGGCGGCACGGGTGGCGGGTGTGCCCAATCCGGAGGCTTTCATCGCTTCCTTTAATAATTCATCCTCTACGAATCGGCCTGCGTTTTCCATCGCGGAAAGGAGGGTTGCTTCCGTGTAGGGTTTGGGAGGTTGGGTCTTTTTGTTTAATACCTTGGCTTTATCGACGGTTACGGTTTGTCCTTTCATCAATAAGGGTAGGGGAGGGTCGGGATCCTTTTCCTTTTCGTGTGCGTAGAGAACCGTCCAGCCCGCTTCCTTTTCCGTTTTTCCTTTGGATTCAAAGGATTCGCTTAAGACGTTCGTAATCACGGTCGTCACATCGTATACATGCGCGGGATAAAATACCGCGATGAAGTTACGTAAAATACGGTCGTATACGGCGCGTTCGTCGGGAGTAAGGGCGGAAAGGGGTTTTTTTGATCCGGTAGGGATGATGGCATGGTGGTCGGTTACCTTGGCGTCGTTGACGATGCGGTTGTTGATGGGTAGCTCATCCGCGGTCAATAAAGGTGCGGCGAAGGTTTTGTAAGGTTCCTCATTTTGCCTTTGCATGACGGCGTGGAGCTTGGGAACCATGTCGTTGCTGAGATAGCGGCTGTCGGTACGCGGGTAGGTGATCATTTTATGTTTTTCGTATAATAACTGCGCTATGCCCAACGTTTTTTGCGCGGAAAACCCCAGTTTGCGGTTACATTCGCGTTGTAATTCCGTTAGGTCAAACAATTGCGGCGGGGGAACACGCTTTTCTTCGGTATTAATGCTTTCGATAATACCGGATTGGTTCCTTACCTTTTTTGCGATGGCCTCGGCTTTTTCCTTTTCGTTAAGGCGGTGTTTATTTTCCTCCGCTTTCGGGTCGAACCATAATCCCGTATAACTTCGATCGGTTTTATCCGAGCCGTTTGCTTCAATACAGGCTTCAACCTCCCAATATTCCTTGGATACAAAAGCGTCGATTTCCTGCTGCCGCGTTACCAGCATCGCCAGTGTCGGCGTTTGCACCCTGCCTACGGGGAGTAAATCCTTGTGGCGTAGGGTAAGCGCGCGCGTCGTGTTTAACCCCACCAGCCAATCCGCTTCCGAACGGCAACGCGCCGATGCGAAGAGATTATCGTATTCGCGGCCGTCCTTCATATTATCCAAACCCTTGCGGATGGCCGTATCTGTCAGGCTGGATATCCACAAGCGTTTGACGGGTTTTTTGCATTCGGACCATTGGTATATATAACGGAAGATCAATTCACCTTCGCGCCCGCTGTCGGTGGCGCATATGACGCGTTCGGTTTCCTTGGCGTTCATGAGCTTTTTAAGCAGCTTTAATTGTTTTCCGGTTCCGTAAAGGGGTTTGATTTTCATTTCTTCGGGGATGATGGGTAAATCCGTCATACGCCATTTTTTGAATGCGGGGTTGTAATCATCCGGTTCGGCCAAACCGGTAAGGTGGCCTAGTGCCCACGAAATAACGTATCCCTCGCCGGAAATAAAGCCGTCGTTTTCAACCGCGCAACCTAATACGCGTGCGATGTCGCGTGCGACGGAAGGTTTTTCCGTGATGATAACGGTATGCATGGGGATCATCCTTTACGTGTGATGGGGGCAGTATACAGGAATCATACGGAAATCCAAGGTTATTATAATTTTATGTGATGTCAGGTTAAATAAAACATCATTAAAAGAACAATTGTTTGACAATTATTTCATTTGTGTTACACTTTCGTTGACTGCGCGAACAAATAATCGTCAACAGAGGAATGGATATGGATTTCCAAGAACGCCTAAAAACGTTAACCGAAGGCGCGAAATATGACGTAGCGTGTACCTCCAGCGGCGTAAACCGTAAGGGTAAACGCGGAATGATAGGCAGCGCGGACGCTTGCGGTATTTGCCACAGCTTTACCGCCGACGGGCGTTGTATCTCCTTGTTAAAGACGCTTATCAATAACTATTGCGAATACGATTGCCAATATTGCGTTAACAGGCGCAGTTCGGACATTCCCCGCGCATCCATGCAACCCCACGAGGTAGCCGATTTGACCATGCAATTCTACCGGCGTAATTACATCGAGGGGTTGTTCTTAAGTTCGGCGGTAATCAAAAACCCCGACTATACGATGGAAATGCTGATCAAAACGCTCAGCTTACTTCGCGGGGAATATCGTTTTAACGGGTATATCCATGTCAAAGCAATCCCCGGTTCGGATGAAAAGCTGATACAAAAATTAGGTCAGCTTGCCGACCGTATGAGTATCAATATCGAGCTGCCATCCGAAAGGAGCTTGACCCACCTCGCACCGGATAAATCAAAGCCGGCGATCATAACCCCCATGAACTACGTAAAAAACGGCATTATCCAAAATAAAGAGGAAATGAAAAAATTTAAGAACACCGTCGATTTCGTGCCCGCAGGGCAAAGTACGCAGCTCATCGTCGGCGCGACGCCCGAGGCCGACAGCCGCATCGTTCACCTTGCGCAGGGTTTATATAAAAATTATAAGCTGCGCAGGGTTTTTTATTCCGCATATATCCCCGTAGGCAATGACACGCTGTTACCCGCCGCACCGATACCCACATTCGATACGGGAACGGGATTGATCCATAAAGAATACGGACCCTTATTACTGCGCGAACATCGCTTGTATCAAGCTGATTTCCTGTTACGCTTTTACGGTTTTACCGCGGGCGAAATGTTTAAAAACGAAGAGGAAAACCTAAGCCTGCACATCGACCCCAAATGCCACTGGGCGCTTCGCAATTTGGAAAAATTCCCCGTAGAGGTGAACACGGCGGATTATATGACCCTTCTGCGTGTACCCGGCATCGGGCAAATCTCCGCCGAACGTATCGTAAAAGCGCGGCGGGTAAGTAAATTGAATTTTGATAATTTGAAAAAAATGGGCATCGTGCTTAAGCGCGCCCGTTATTTCATCACATGCAACGGTAAAATGGCGGAAAAAATCAATTTCCAACCGGAATCAATTGAGCTCCGATTGACCGATAACAACGCAGTCGGGCCGTATTCGCAGATGACCCTTTCCGATGTCGCAAGCGCATGATACGAAATCAACTTCCGTCCAAACTGAGCGGAAGTTAGTTAAACGCGAGGTTGACATCCTTTTCGACGGTACGTTTGAAGGATTCTTATGCGTTGTATACGCACTTTATTATGAAGGTATCGTCCCGCTTTCAATCCAAGCCATCGATGAATACCAACCCTCCATCACGCAGGAGGAACAATTTATCATAACGGACAACGACCGCGCCCATAAGGTAGAGAAGGCGATCGTCAAAAAGATTTCCCATGATATTGCGCGGCGTGTGGCTTACGCTTTTTTGGCGGATACTACGGACCGTTACGTTAATATACTTAATTACATAATATTGGGTTTTAAGGTTGGCCACATGGTGGACAGCCACATGCAACACGATTTCGTCCTGCGTGTGCATAAGTTTGCGCGGGAGGTGGGCCGCGAAGCGCATAAATTAACGGGCTTTTGCCGCTTCGCGGAAACCGCGCAAGGTATATATTATTGCGCGATCACGCCGGTCCACCATGTATTATCCATATTGGCGGAGCATTTCTCCGATCGTATGATCGACCAAAGCTGGATCATCCACGATAAACGGCATAACAAAGCCGTCGTGTATAACGGGTATGATTATACGTTCGTGGAGGTTTCCCCCGACAGTGAACCGCCTGTTTTGGCGGGTAACGAGGAATTTATCCAAAATTTGTGGGTGACGTATTTTAATACGCTCGCCATCGAAGCGAGGAAAAATCCAAAGCTGCACCGTCAAATGCTCCCCATACGGTACAGGGGAAATATGGTGGAGTTTTCCAAACATATTTAATGCGTAAACGGACTTTTGCTGTTCTAACGGATTTTCATAATAAATTAACTCTTCCTTATCTGATTGTTTTCATATATAATCAGGATGGCGAAATGTTGTACGCATGGAGGACCGATTATGTCGCACAGGGTTATAGCGGTAGATGACGTACCGCTCAACTTGGATATATTGGAAGCGATCCTTGATACGGAATACGACCTTACTACCGTGACATCGGGTAGGGAGGCATTAGCCCTCATGGCCGAAGAGCAACCCGACTTGGTGCTCTTGGACCTTTCCATGCCTGAAATGGACGGTTTTGAAGTATTGCGGCGTATGCGGTCCGATCCCGTGACCGAACACATCCCCGTTATTATTGTCACCGCGGAGATGGATGACTACTCCGAAGAAAAAGGGCTCAATCTCGGAGCCGTGGATTACATAAGAAAACCGTATAAATCAGATATTATTCGAATTAAAATCCGTAATCATATTGAACTTAAAGCCTATCGCGACGACCTCGAAGGTATGGTGGAGGAACGGACGCAGCAGTTGACCGCCGCGCACGAAGCCATCATTATGGGTATGTCTTTATTATCCGAATCGCGGGACGGTATCACAGGGGCGCATCTCGCCCGCATTAAACAACAAACCCAATTACTCACCGGAAAAATAGCGGAAATGTACCCCGAGCTTTTGGATAAAGAAATGGCGGGGCTCATTACGATCTATTCCCCCTTACACGATGTAGGTAAGGTAGGTATCCCTGACAGCGTATTGAAAAAATCCGGCGGGCTTACCCGTGAGGAATTTGAATTAATGAAAAGCCACACATGGGGCGGAGGCGATTTGCTGCGTCAAATGGTGGATTTTTTAATGCCTGAACACAGAGCTCCGCTAAAAGTCGCGATCGACATAGCCGAATGCCATCACGAACGGTTTGACGGCACGGGTTATCCGGAGGGGATAGCAGGTGCAACGATACCCTTTGCGGCGCGTATCGCGGCATTGCCGGACGTATACGACGCGCTTCGCAGCGCGCGCCCGTACAAAAGGGGCTTTTCACACGAGGAAGCATTGGAAACCATCCTTAAGGGCGATGGCCGTACCGAACCTTCGCACTTTGATCCCATCGTTTTGGAAGCCTTCAAGGAAGTGCACAACGAAATGGCGGAAGCCTTCGATTCGAACCCCGATCCGTATTTAATCCACAGTAAATAATAATTAATCATAAAGGCGTGTGATCATGTGTTGACGGTTGGTGTAGACGTTGGTACTTCCGCGGTAAAATTAATCGTAATGAACGAAACGGGGGAAATCCTACGCACGGTGTCGCGGGATTATCCCCTGTATCTGTTTAACGGCGGATGGTCGGAGCAATCACCCGAAGATTGGTGGGAGGCAACCGCTTCCGCACTGCGTGAAGTTACGGCGGAATATAAGGATATCGCCGCGGTCAGCTTCAGCGGGCAAATGCACGGTCTCGTCGCGCTTGATGGGGATGGAAACGTGCTCCGCAGGGCGATACTATGGAATGACCAAAGGACGCAAGCCGAATGCGATTACCTCAATAACGTGATCGGCCGCGAAACGCTCTTGGAAAACGCGGCCAACATCGCGCTGACGGGATTTACGTTACCCAAGGTATTATGGATGAAGAATAACGAACCGGAATTGTACGGACGAATAAAAATGGTAATGTTGCCCAAGGATTACATCGCGTACAAGTTGACGGGCATCGCGGCGACGGATTATTCCGACGCATCGGGGACGTTATTGCTGGATGTAAAGAAACAGGATTGGTCGGACAGGATGTTGGAAATCGCGGGACTTACCCGAACGCAGGTACCGAAGTTATTTAAGTCTTATGAGACTGTGGGTGCCGTAACCGATAATGCCGCCGAAGAAACGGGGTTATCCGCTTCATCGAAAGTCGTAATCGGCGGCGGCGATCAAGCCGTGGGTGCGATCGGTACGGGTACGGTGGAAGAGGGGACATGCTCCGTTTCGTTGGGTACTTCGGGGGTCTTGTTCGTGGCGATGGACGGTTTTGCGGTGGATACTTCGCCCGCGGCGATACATGCGTTCTGCCATGCCAACGGGCGTTACCATATGATGGGCGTGACGTTGGCGGCAGCGGGTTCCTCAAAATGGTGGATCGAGCAAATTTTGAACACGGACGATTATTCGGCCGAGCAGAAAGAAATTAATATTTTGGGGCAGAATAAAGTGTATTACTTGCCGTATCTCTCCGGTGAACGTACCCCGCATAACAATCCGTTGGCTCGCGGTGCGTTCGTGGGGATGAGCATGAGTACTTCCCGAGCCGAAATGACGCAGGCCATGCTGGAAGGTGTTGCGTTTAGCCTGCGTGATATCCTCACGCGGATTCGTGCGCTGGGTAAAGAGGTTTCGGCGGCGCGTATCATCGGCGGCGGGGCGAAGAGCCCGTTGTGGTGCCAAATCGTAGCTGATGTGCTTAACGTAAAGGTACAAAAAATCCATTCCGGCGAAGGCCCCGCATTGGGTGCGGCGATACTTGCCATGGTGGGTGCGGGCGCGTACGCAACCGTGGAGGAAGCCTGCGCAAAAATAATCAAAACGACCGAGACCTTCATTCCGAATGCGAAAATCGCCGCGGAGTATGACAAACACTACGGGATTTATACGCATTTATACGAAACGTTAAAAGAAACATATACAAGGATTTTCGAGGTATAGGATGAACGATAACAAACGTAAAGACCCGAAAGGTCCGCCGCCACCCCCTCCGCGTATGCCGGGCGGCATCATGATGACGGTGTTGATTATCGCGACCATTGTCATCGTGTTGCAATTGATATTCGGCGCGTTAACGGGTGACCGAACCGAACGGATACAATACAGCGAGTTCTTGGAAAAGTTGGAAGCGGGTGAGGTTTCACACGTGGAGGTACAGCCCGACCGTTTGATTATAACGTTGGCCGGACCGGAAGCGGACGAAATCGAAGTTGTTGAAGCAACCCCGGCACCCAGCCCCGTCGGCAATTTTTTTGACCGTGCCATGGGCGGTATGATGACACGCCAAGCCGAACAGGCAACGGCACGGCCAACGGTCGTATACACGGGGCGTATGCCCGACCCCGAATTATTGGCGCGTTTGCAAAACCAAGGCGTGGAGCATAACGCGTCGATCCAAACGGTCAATTATTTTTGGATGATCCTGCAATTCCTGCTGCCTTTCTTATTGATCTTCGGCTTCTTTATGCTGATACGCCGCTCCATGAGCGGCATGATGGGTGGCCGCGGCGGGATTATGGGTATCGGCCAATCCAACGCGAAGGTTTATATGGAGAAGAAAACGGGCGTAACCTTCAACGATGTCGCCGGGCAGGAAGAAGCGAAGGAAAGCCTGACGGAAATCGTGGATTTCCTGCATAATCCCGATAAATACGCAGAAATCGGCGCATTGCAACCCAAGGGCGCGTTACTTGTGGGCCCGCCGGGTACGGGTAAAACCCTCATGGCCAAAGCCGTGGCGGGTGAAGCCAGCGTCGTGTTCTTTTCACTGTCGGGGTCGGATTTCGTGGAGATGTTTGTAGGTGTGGGTGCGTCGCGCGTGCGGGATTTATTCAAACAAGCCGCGCAGCAAGCGCCCGCGATTATCTTTATAGACGAAATCGACGCCATCGGTAAGAGCCGCGACAACCAATTAAATTCCAACGACGAAAGGGAGCAAACCCTTAACCAATTGCTGGCGGAAATGGACGGATTCGATTCATCAAAGGGTGTCGTGATATTGGGCGCGACGAATCGGCCGGAAATATTGGACAAAGCATTATTACGTCCCGGGCGTTTCGACAGACGCATTAACGTGGAGCTGCCCGACTTAAAGGGCCGTATCGATATCCTAAAAGTCCACGCGAAAAAAGTAAAAATGAACCCCGCCGTGGACCTCGACCGCATCGCGAAAATTACTCCGGGTGCCGCCGGAGCCGACCTTGCCAACATGATTAATGAAGCGGCCCTGCACGCCGTACGTATGAACCGTAAAGAGGTCCATCAAGAGGACCTGATGGAAGCCGTCGAGGTCGTCATCGCCGGTAAGGAAAAGAAGGACCGCATCATGTCCGAACGGGAGAAACGCATCGTGGCGTACCACGAGGTGGGCCACGCTTTAATCAGCGCGTTGCAAAAAGACGCGAAGCCCGTGGAAAAAATCACGATCATCCCGCGTACCAAGGGTTCGCTGGGTTACGTGTTACAAACGCAGGAAGAGGAACGCTTCATGTCCACGCGTGAGCAGATGCTGGCGGAAATAACCGTATCGATGGGCGGGCGCGCCGCGGAGGACGTCGTATTCAAATTGCAAACAACGGGGGCCGCCAGCGATATCGAAAAAGCAACCCGCATGGCGCGCTCCATGGTCAGCATGTACGGCATGTCGGAAAAGTTCGGCATGATGAGCCTGGAGAGCGGCGGCAACCGCTACCTCGACGGGCGTCCCGTATTGCAAGTGAGCGACGCAACCGGCGCGGAGCTGGATAAAGAAGTCAGCAAGATTTTACAAGAATGTTACCAAAAAGCCGTGGATATGCTAAGGATAAACGAAGGGAAAATGAAGGAAATCGCCGAGCATTTGTTTAATAAAGAAACGATGACAGGCGATGAGTTTATGGAGTTGTATAAATCGGACAGGTACGAATAAATGGCCCTTGCCGTAACCTTTATCATAACCATCATCGCAACGACGGTCATCGTATCGATTGTTATGCGGATGCAAGCCGAGAAACGTTTGCGCAAACAGTTGAAGGAATCCCTCGGCAGGCCTCCCGAAGCGGGGGAGGGTGGCTTGCCCGAATCACTTGAAAACATCGAAAGCATTGCCCGCTATGCCGAAATCATAGCGGAAAACGAATCCGATAACGAATCCGAATCCCCTATCAAAACGCATCATTGGCGCTTGGACGCGACGACATGGAACGACCTTGACATGGACAAGGTGTTCGGGCGCATCAATACATGCCTTTCTTCCGTGGGGGAGGAATACTTGTACAATTGCCTGCATGAATTAAAGCAAAACCCCGCCTCCCTGCAGGAACGCGAAAAACTCATACAATTCCTGTCCGCCAACCCGGAGGAACGGTTGGAAATCCAAATGGCGTTGGCAAAAATGGGTAAGGAAAATTATAACGGTTTGGTTCGGATTATATTTAATGCGGATGATCGGTTCCTAAGGTTCCAATGGCTGTACAATATACTCGCGCTGTTGCCGATTGCGGCGGCGGCGTTTTTATTTGTCCATACGCCGATCGGGTTTATCGCCATAATGGTTAGTTTTATCGCCAACATGGCCGTACATAATCGGGTAAAAAACCACTTGGAAGATGATTTGCCCGCTATCGGTTATTTGAATTTGATGTTGCAATGCTGTAAAAAATTGTGCGCGATGAATATCGATTTACCCGCGTTCGTAAAGATGAAGCGATGTTTCGAACCCTTTAAATCGGTGATGAACAAGCTGCCGCAAAGCACCAACCCCAACCGCGTACATTATTTGGACTTCGATTTCCTCGCGGAATATTTGCGGGTTATATTCCTGTATGAGGTTCGTAATTATAACCGTTTGGCGCGGGCGATCACACGGCACAACGATGAAATACATACCTTGTACCAATCCGTGGGTGAAGCGGAGGTCGCCTTGTGCGTACAAAATCTACGCATGAGCTTACCCGTGCATTGCACGCCGGAATTTATACCCGATGCCCGAATCGATTTCACCGATCTCGTACATCCGCTCATCGAAAAACCCGTGGCCAATTCCGGTTCGATCTCCAACGACAGCCTGTTAACCGGATCAAATGCCTCGGGAAAGTCCACGTTTATCAAATCCTTGGCGTTGGGCGGCGTATTGGCGCAGACGCTAAACACCTGCGCCGCTTCGCGGTTTGTAACGCGGTTTTCATGGATCATGACCTCAATGGTGATGCGCGACGATTTATCGGGCGGGGACAGCTATTTCATCGTTGAAATAAAATCCCTGCGGCGCATCCTCGACCGCGTGAAGGTACACCCCTGTACATGTTATATTGACGAAATCCTGCGCGGGACCAATACCGTAGAGCGGATCGCTTCCTCGTGCGCGGTGTTGGAATGGCTCCACGGTAAAAATTGCCTGTGCGTAGCGGCCTCACACGACATCGAGCTTACGCATTTATTGGCTTCATCGTATGAGAATTACCATTTCCGCGAACAGATCACCACAAACGGGGTGCAATTCGATTATAAATTAAAAACCGGACCATCCACCACACGTAACGCGATCAAGTTGTTGGATGTGATGGATTTTGACGCGGAGATCATCGCAAAAGCGGAAGCAATGGCGCGGGGATACGATATTGATCAAAAATGGCAATAAACCATAATATGTGGGGGTAAGGGATTTATGATTCACGATAAAATGCTGACGGATTTACGAATGCTTGGCGTAAGGGAAGGCGGGCATTTGTTGGTGCATTCGTCATACAAGTCGCTGGGCGCGGGGGTTGAAGGGATCGGGCAAATCATCGAAACACTGCGCGCTGCTCTTGGGGTATCGGGGACGCTGTTAATCCCCACGTTGAGCTTTTCATCCGTACCGACGGATAACCGCGTGTTCGATATACGGAAAACGCCGTCCGACGTAGGCGCGATAACGGAATATTTCCGTAAGATGCCGGGAGTAGTACGGAGTCTGCATCCGACGCATTCCGTCGCCGCCATCGGCGCGAATGCTTCGGAAATCGTAAAGGACCATGAAAAAGACAATTCGCCCGTAGGCGCGAACTCGCCGTTCCGCAAGCTGCGCGATAAGCAGGGGCAAATATTAATGCTGGGCTGCGGGTTAAAGCCCAACACCTCCATGCACGGGGTAGAGGAATTAACCGAACCGCCGTACGCATTCCGTCATACATTTGATTATCAATGTACCGACGCGGAAGGCGTAACGCATACGTTAAATATCCGCCGCCATCATTTCGAAAATACACACGGAGGCAGCGTTATCCAGCGGTACGATCGCTTAAAGTTCCTGCTTCCCGTATACATTATGGCGTATGGGAAGGTATTGGACGCGGATTGTTACCTGTTCGAAGCGAAGCCCATGTGGGACGTAGCGGAAAAAGTAATGCGGGATGATCCGTTGTTCTTTGTGGACGGGTGGTAGGAGAACCGGGAATTCGGACTAAAAAGCAGGGGATTTTATGAAATCGGCATACAAATATTGGGAAAGAACGGCGGATGAAATCCATGCTTCGGGATTATGGAAAACCGAACGCGTAATCACCACGCCGCAATCGCCGCTGATTGATACCTCCACCCATACGGGTTTGATCAACATGTGTGCGAACAATTACCTCGGCTTAGCCGATCATCCCGAAGTGAAGTCCGCGGCACAAGCGGGGATCGACAGATGGGGTTACGGCCTTTCCAGCGTGCGTTTTATTTGCGGAACGCAGGAATTGCATAAAGAACTCGAAGCGAGGCTCAGCGAATTTTTGCAAACCGAGGATACGATCCTGTACTCCTCCTGCTACGACGCCAACGGCGGATTGTTTGAAACATTGTTAACCGCAGAAGACGCGATTATTTCGGACGAATTAAACCACGCAAGTATTATTGATGGGGTGCGTTTGTGCAAAGCGGCTCGCTATCGTTATAAAAATAACGACATGACGGAGTTGGAAACACAATTAAAAAATGCACAAAATGCGCGTATAAAAGCAATCGTTTGCGACGGTGTTTTTTCGATGGACGGGACGATCGCCAACCTCCCCGCGATATGCGACCTTGCGGAACGCTACGATGCCATCGTTATCGTGGATGACAGCCACGGCGTGGGCGTAATCGGCGAAGGTTTGCGCGGCACGGCGGAATACCACGGATTAACCGAACGCGTGGACATCATGACCGGTACGCTGGGTAAGGCGCTGGGCGGGTCGTCAGGCGGCTATACCACAGGGCGTAAAACCATCATCGATATCCTGCGGCAAAAATCGCGGACGTATCTTTTCTCTAATACGTTATCGCCGATTATCGCATCGGGTACGTTAAAGGTACTTGAAATAATCACGCGCTCACCGGAATTGAAAATAAAATTAGATGAAAACACCGCATACTTCCGCGCGGGGTTAACCGCCGCGGGCTTCGATATCAAGGAAGGGACGCACCCCATCGTACCCGTAATGTTATATGACGAGCAAAAAGCCGCGTTGATGGCGGAAAGACTATTGGAAAAAGGCGTTTACGCCATCGGCTTCTTTTACCCGGTTGTTCCTAAGGGGAAGGCGCGCGTGCGTTGTCAGGTTTCCGCGGCGCATACAAGGGAGCAGCTCGATTTCGCGCTCAAAGCCTTCGGGGAATGCATGAAGGAGATTTAGGTTTTGAAGAAAATCGTATTGGTCGCCGTCAACGCCAAGTTCATCCATTCAAACGCGGCGGTTTATTCCCTCAAACGATACTGCGAAGAGCGGGCGCTGCTGCGCATTACTACCCTCGAGTTTACCGTTAACGATAACTTTGGCTTCATCCTGTCCGAAATCCACGGAACCGAACCCGAAATTTTGGGATTTTCCTGTTATATATGGAATATAGGTTTGGTCAAGTCACTCGTACGAGCGATTAAAAAAATCAAACCGGGGACAATAATCATCCTCGGCGGGCCGGAGGTTTCGTTCGACGCCGCGCAATTGTTCGGGGAATGCCCGGCGGACATTATCGTGGAAGGGGAAGGCGAGGAAACCCTGTCGGAAATCCTTTCGGAAACGGATTTATATGAAGTCAGCGGTATTACGTATAGGGATAATGAAGGCCGTATTATCACCAATCCCCCACGGAAAAAAATAAACCTTTCCGATATCCCGTTCCCTTACGGCGACAAGAGCCTGCCCGAAAATAAAATCATCTATTACGAATCCTCACGCGGTTGCTCGTCCTCCTGCGGGTATTGCCTGTCACACAACGATAAACCCGTACGTTTCCTTCCGTTGGAACGCGTTTTTTCCGATTTGGATTTTTTTATCAAGCAATACGTCACACAAGTAAAGTTCACGGACCGAACATTTAATTGCGATAAAAAAAGAGCCCTGCATATATGGGAATACCTTATTTCCAATGACAACGGGTATACCAATTTCCACTTCGAGGTTTCGGCGGACATGTTAAACGGTGATGCGTTGACTTTGCTTAAACATGCCCCGGAGGGATTGTTCCAATTCGAAATCGGTATCCAATCCACCAACCCCGAAACCCTGCGCGCCATCAACCGCCAAACGGACAGCGAATCCGTAATAAAAATTTTGGGGAAATTAAAAGCCTTGGATAACATCCATGTCCATCTGGATTTAATCGCCGGGTTACCCGAAGAAGGGTATAAACGTTTCGCGCAATCTTTTAATGATGTATACGCTCTTGCACCCGACATGCTCCAATTGGGCTTCCTTAAAATGCTGAAAGGTTCGCGTTTACGTGCGGACGCCGACCAATACGGCATCGTTTACAACGACGAACCGCCATATGAAGTGTTGTACACGAACCACATCTCTTACGACGAACTAAAAATCCTCAAATCCATCGAAAAGATGTTGGATATGCTGTACAATTCACGCGGTTTTATGAATACATTATCGTATGTACAGGGTCTTTTCGATTCCCCGTTCGCATTCTTAGAAGCGTTTGCCGCGTATTGGGTGTCCTGCGGTTATCAACGTGCGTCCCAAAGCCTCACAACGGTATTCAAGATACTCTACACATTTTTAAGCCCCTTCTGCGACGACCGTATTTTAATCAACCGCTTAAAGTACGATTGGTATATAAGCGGCAATCAAAAAAAATTCCCCTTGTCGCCGTGCGAAGCGATAAGGGAAAACATGGAAAACATAAACAGAATATATAAGGAAACGGGTGCAAGTAAGCGGTTCCCCATCGCCGGGTTTGACTTTAACGTTATAACGGGCGAACCCCGTGCCGTATACATCCTCTTTGAACACATCGATAAACCGCGCCCCGGTTCGCAAACAAAAAACATAAGAACGCAAACGTTTTTTATGGACTCCGTGTAACAAAAAAGCTGCCTTTATAGGGCAGCCCTGTTCGATGTGTATGGATATTTATTATATCTTTTCCAAATCCTTTTCGCTGGCTACGCAGCAGCCTTCATCATCACCTGCGCAACATTCTTCGTCACAGAAGTCTTCATCGTCATACAGGTCGTCAAGGTCGTAACACAGGTTGTCGAACTGTTTTTTGAGCCATAGGTACTTAACGATGGCTATCGTGGTCAATGCGATGATGCCGAGGGCAATCAAGAGCCCGATGATGATACCGCGTTTTTCGTAGTTGCGGAAATTTTCGATTAATTTAATGTCTTTGATACTGTCCGTAACTTTGCACATTTACGTTCATCCCCTTTATATAAAATATAATAGCCTGTGCGCCTGCCGTTGACATTTCCTTCCGGACGTTACCGTTGCAGTTGGCTCGAGCCAAGCACCCCCACGGCACATAAGCGGTCTTGCTTAACGCTGCTGCCTTCCGGCCCTGACGTGGTTCACAAGTGCCTATTGCGCGGGACCTGACCGTCAACGCTACTTACTACGGGCAGACTCCACAAGGAAGGAGCCTAAGGCTAGGCATCACCCTTGCTGTAGCGGATTGCAAGCGACAGGGGGCCGCTAGCTCCCCGGTTGCACAGGCTGGTGGCTAGTATATCCAAGAAAATTACCCCTGTAAACCCCGTAAAACAACTTTTTTCCAAGTTGAAACGATGTCTAGCGGCGAATCCTCGCCAACAGACGCAGGATATACCAAAACATGTTGATAAACGACAGGTACAGGCTCAATGCGCCCGAGATGGCCAAGTTGCTCGCCAATCCTTCTTGGTCAACGCTTGTGCCGTAGGCTTCCGCGGCGTTTGGGCTGAGGGCGATCCGCGCGTAGTGGTTCTTAATCATGTTGGTCTTGTATGCCGTAAGTCCCATAAAGAGGAGTAAACCAAACACGATGATGAGAAAATCGAAGCCCCAGCTTCTGATAAAAAACGCGTTTGCGAAAGATGCGACGATCAAACCGATCAAACCCATAAAGAAAAGGTTGCCGAAACGGGTCAAATCGGATTTGGTGATGAGCCCGTACACAGCCATGATACCGAAGCTGACCGCTGTAATACCGAAAGCCAAGCCGATGGTATACAAGCCGTCCACATACATATAGGCGAAAAGTATGGCAACAAAACCGAAGGTCAAGCCATTGAGTGCCGCATACAGTATAAACAACGCCTTGCATGTGCCGGGGTTCATTGTGGTGACGCGTCCCGATATGGCCCATACCAACCCAAAGGTCGCGATTACGGCAATCAGGAACGGCCACTGCGAACCCATAATCAAATCCTGGAAAGCGTAGCTCGTATTCATGGCATAGATAATCGCCACGGTGCTTAATGCCGTCACAATCAACCCGATGAACATCCAACCGAACACCTTGGCGATATAACCGTTGATCGCTTCTTCATCAACCATGCCGATATCGATGACTTCGTGCGTTCCCTCATAGTAACCTTGACGCGTTTGTTCGGCGGATGCGGCATTGCGTTCCTTTTCCCGCATAATAAATATCCTCCCTTATCACGTATTATTAGTCTATCAAAAGATACGTTAGACTATACCATGGCGTCTTAATTATTACAAATTCATTGCAAATTAATACGCAAACTATATAATGTCCTTCGGTGATAATATTAAATCGGAAGTGGAGCGACCTATGGCAATAAAAATGGCGATCATCGGCCCGGGTGGTATGGCCGGATGGCATTACAACAACGTAAAGGCTCATATCAAAGGGTTGGAAATAATCGGCGGTTACGATATCCGCGAGGAAGCGAAAAAGCGTATGACCGACGAATGGGGTATAAAGAGTTATGAAACCCCCGAAGAACTATACGCGGACAAATCCGTCGAGCTCGTATTGATCGCCACACCCAACGACGTGCACAAGGATTATTCGATTGCGTGTCTTAACGCAGGCAAGCATGTGTTATGCGAAAAACCCGTCACCTTAAACGCGGCGGAACTGGAAGAAGTCATGGCCGTTGCAAAGAAATCGGGCAAGATATTCACCGTCAACCAAAACCGTCGCTGGGATAAGGATTACCTTTCCATCCGTAAGATCGTCAACGATAATATAATCGGTAAGGTTTATAATATAGAAAGCCGTGTGCAAGGCTCTCGCAGGCTTTGGGGTTGGCGGGCGTTTAAACCCAACGGCGGCGGTTTATTATTGGACTGGGGTGTGCATTTGCTTGACCAAATCCTGGATTTAATCCCCGAAAAGGTCGTTTCCGTACAAGCGCATTTGCATAATCTGCATCTTAAAGAGGTTGACGACAGCTTCACCGTGTTGCTGCGTTTCGCCGACGGATGCAGCGCAAACGTAAGCGTCACCACCAATTGTTATATCAACCAGCCCCGCTGGCATGTATCCGGTATGGACGGCACCGCGGTCATCCTCGATTGGGAGCAAAACGGCCATATCATAAAACTTGCCGACCCGACCATCACGGATTGGGTGGACGCCGTCATCTACACGCACGCGGGCCCCACGCACACCATGCTCCCCCGCCCCAAGGAAACGACGAAGAAAGTAAAGCTGCCAAAAGTCAAGAGCAGTTGGGTAGAAATATATAAAAACATAGTAGCCGTAATAAAAGGTAAGGCCGATCTTATCGTAAAACCCGAGCAAGCCCTGCGCGTGATGAAGGTCATCGACGCGGCGTTCGAATCGAACCGCACGGGGCAAGCGATCACAACGGAAATATAACCGGAGGATTTATGCCGCGAATGAATAACGAACCGGGTATGAACCTTTTAGGTCAAGGCCATACCGATTACCCCACGACCTACGCCCCGCAAATACTCGAAGCCTTCGACAACAAGCACCCCGGCAACGATTATATGGTGACGTTGCATTGTCCGGAGTTTACTTCCCTATGTCCAAAAACCGGTCAACCCGACTTTGCGACGATTATCATTAATTACATCCCCGGCCCGCGATTGGTGGAGAGTAAGTCGTTGAAGCTGTACCTCTTCAGCTTCCGCAACCACGGCGACTTCCACGAGGATTGCGTCAATATTATCATGAAGGATTTAGTAAAGCTGATGGAACCGAAATATATCGAGGTGAAGGGTAACTTTACCCCGCGCGGCGGTATTTCGATCATACCCTTCGCTAATTACGGCGATGAAAAATATGCCGACTACGCCAAGGATCGTTTATTTGACGGTTTAGCGACCGGAGGTAAATAGGGTGGGGGAAATCCGCTGCGATAACCGTACCGCTTCGGCCCTCGTTCTCCTCAGCGGCGGGCAAGATTCTACGACCTGCCTGTACTGGGCGACACGCCGTTACGGCCGAGAAAACGTATCCGCCATCGGCTTTGATTACGGCCAACGCCATATAGAGGAATTAAAATGCGCCCAAGCCATATGCAATGATTTGGGCGTTCATTTTGAAGTGTTGGCATTACCGGCGGTCAATTCGATAACGGAAAACGCGTTGACGCGAGCGGAAATTCCCGTGGACATTGCTTCGGTTATTGCAACAAAACCGAAAGACGACGGGAGCGATTTATCCCCCGTTCCCCCCAACACGTTGGTTGAGGGACGCAATCTGCTCTTCCTCACCTATGCGGCGATTTACGCGAAATCGAAGGAAATAAAAACCCTTGTGACGGGTGTCAGCCAAACGGATTTTTCCGGTTATCCCGACTGCCGCGATGTCTTTATAAAATCGGCTAACGTCACGCTCAATTTGGGGCTCGATTACCCATTCGTCATCGAAACGCCCCTTATGTGGTTGGACAAAGCACAGGTTTGGGCCTTGGCGCAGGAATTGGGCGTGTTAAATGTAATTAAAGAAAAAACCCTCACTTGCTATAACGGTATAACGGGCACCGGGTGCGGTAATTGCCCCGCGTGTACGTTACGACGGCGCGGATATGAAGGTTTTATAAAGGAGTCAACCGTATGTACGAATTGATAAAATCCTTTGAAATCAGTGCGGCGCATCGGTTGACGCTGGATTACCCATCCAAGTGCGCGGAAATTCACGGCCACAATTGGCACATTACCGTATATTTACGTTCGAAGGAGCTTAACGCGTCGGGCATGATTATGGACTTTACGGAAATTAAACAAAGGATTTCCGCCAAGCTGGACCATAAGGTGCTTAACGATGTATTGGATTTTAATCCCACGGCGGAAAACCTCGCGCGTTATATCTGCGACGAACTCGCCCCGTTTTGTTATAGGGCGGACGTACGGGAAAGTGAAGGCAACACCGCGAGTTATATAAAGGAAGTAAATGGGATATGACCGTAGCGGGCCGCCATATATTTAACGTCGTCGAAATCTTCGACAGCTTGGAGGGTGAAGGAAAGCGCGCCGGGGCGACAGCGACCTTCATAAGGTTGGCGGGGTGTAATCTGCGGTGCGGTTATTGCGATACAACCCATGCATTAGATAAAAATTCGGGGACGGTAATGACCCTTGACGAAATCCTTGACCGTATCAACCCCGCGTACAAGCGCGTGACGTTGACCGGTGGCGAACCGCTGCTGGCGGCGGGCGTCGATGATTTGGTGATGGGTTTGCTCGCTAAAGGTTGTGAGGTTAACATCGAAACCAACGGAAGCATAGACATTAAACACTTTCGTGAACGGGTAACAAGCGGTGGCGTTAATCGCGGCGGGTTATTTTTTACCATTGATTACAAGCTCCCCTCCAGCGGCGAATGCGATAAAATGTTGGAAGCGAATTATTTTTCGCTGTGCGAAAGCGATGTAATAAAATTTGTGTTGGGAAACGAAGAAGATGTGTATGCGATGAATAACCTCGTTGAACGCGTCAATGACTTCGGCGTAAATCGTGAAGAGATGAAGCCGCAGATATTTATCGGTTCGATATACGGCGCGTTTGGATTGCCTGCGCTGGCCGAAATAATCATTAAGAATCCCATCCTTAAAGACGCCCGTATGCAATTACAATTTCATAAAATTATATGGGGTCCGGACAAACAAGGCGTATAAAAATATATTGTAAGGAGTAAACGGAAGTGAATCAACTAAACCCTTCGGAAATAAACGCTGTTCGGCTTTCTGACATTGAGGCTGCCGTAGAGCAATTGATCCGTGCCGTAGGCGACGACCCGACCCGTTTCGGTTTGGAGGAAACACCCGCCCGCGCCGCCAAGATGTTTGCCGAAATGTTCGAGGGTCTGCGGTATTCCAACGACGAAATCGCTGATCTGCACGGTACGACCTTCCCCGATCCCGGTACCGATATGGTATTAATCAAGGATATCGGCTGCTTCAGTTTTTGCGAGCACCATTTCGCGCTTATGTATAATATGAAAGCCCACGTCGCGTACATCCCGCGCGGCTGCGTAATCGGCCTCAGCAAGGTTGCCCGCATCGTGGACATGGTGTGTAAACGCTTTCAATTACAGGAGCGCATCGGTTCCGACATCGCATACATCTTGGAAAAAATATTAGGGACGCCGGATGTTATGGTCGTCATCGAAGGTGAACACAGTTGCATGACCGCTCGCGGCATCCGTGCCCAAGGCGCGAAAACACGGACGAACACCGTACGCGGTATATTCGCGGAGGATACCTATTTAAGGCAGGATGTTATTAACCAGTTGTAACTTGTACCCTATTTCGGTAAAAGTTAAAAACAACCAATTATTTTTAATCCCCGATAAATCTTATTACAATCGAATCGCAAATCGGCACATAGCCTATCTTCATATAAATACTGTTCGAAATCGGGTTCGCCAAGTCCGTGTACAGCACGCACTTTTCAAAGCCCTTGTCCAAGCCGATTTGGCTGACGGCGGCAACGCACGCGGCGGCATAACCCCTTCTGCGGAAATACGGCGGCGTATACACCGGTCCTACTACGCACACCGTTTCCAATTCCCGCGAAATACCCGCCATTGTTACGGGCGTACCGTCAACTTCCATGATATAGCGGTTTTTCCGGTTGTTTATGATGTGACGGTATGCTTCGGCGGTTTCCTCCGTTACCACTAACGGCGTATCGAAACATTCATAATAAAACGCTTCCCCCCAATACGGTAAAAACGCCATATCGCTTTCCCGCGCAAGGCGTACTGTACCCGGTTGCACGTCGGAGCATACATTTATCAGTTCATAAATACGTTGGCTTTTTTCAACCTTATATTTTTTACCCGTTTTCGCGGCATATTTTTCCACGAACAGTTCCGCCAGCGACTTTTCCGCCATAACGCTCGGGAAAGTTATGCCCGAAGCCTCCATCCCGTCCATCAAGCATTCAAACGCCGCTACATTATTCACGTTATCCGTCGCATAAAAGGTCAAATGATGCGGCGGCGTCATGACCGCGGTCAAAATAATCCCTCCGTCATCCGAAACCGTAGCCATAAACCAATTAACCGGGTCGCGCCAACCCGTCTTGTCCTCACCTTTGTTACCGATGATAATATTACCCAGCGGGATAACATTTTGTGCTTCATGTTTCATAAGAACGGTAAACGTGTCGCGGTAAAAATCCTTAACATCCGTATAACGGGTAAATTTCATGCTAACCCCTCCGTATGGAAAATTTTAAGCAGTATATCAAATCAATATCAATGCGCAATAATTTCCGTACCCGGGTAAAAATGCATCAATACTTCTCTATACCCGTACCCCCTGTCCAGCAACGCCTTCGCGCCGTTTTGGCTCATGCCCGCGCCGTGCCCGTGCCCTCCGCCGTAAAAGGTCACCCCCGTTAATTTCCCGGTATCATCACGTTCGATTTCCATGGAAAAAAACGCGCTCGGCATCATCCCCCAACCGTTAAGCGTATTGCCGTTATGCAAAAATATTTGACTGTTATTCGGCGCAAGCAATGTACGGATATTAAATTCCGTCAGCACACGTACGGATGCATCCGTACCCACCAGCAACATTTCAATGATATTCCCGCCTTGTCCGCGTTGTACGACCTCCAAGTCGCGCAGTTGACCGATGCTCCTTACCGTCCCGCCCAACGCCGCATCACCGAAGCCGATCCGTTGAATCAACGAAGGATTCGCTCGTTGGCGTTCATTTAAACTCTTGTTGATTGACGCGCTTAACGCTTCCGCCGTCATATACACCCGCCAACGGAAAAACGGGAATTCCCGGTCAAACCCCGGTACATCCCAATCGCGGAAAAATACGGCGGCGTTTTCTTCCAACCGCAAATCCTCCACGCTATAAGCGGATTCGAATTGTGCCCGTGCGCGGAGATACGGCGGCGTTTCACCCGGGAATTGCCCGTTAACGGGCCAAACCTCACCGGCATTGGCCGTCGTACCCCCCGACGTGGAAAAATAGTTCGCGATGATGACCGTTCCTTCATACGTAAGGACCATACCCTGCGTCGTACGTACCGCTTCAATTGAAATCGCGTTTTCCGGCAAATTATTATATACCTGCGAAATAACCGAATCGTCGATATGCGCGCCGTACGCCCGAAAACGATTTTCGTAAAATTGCCGGTATGCGAAACTCCGCGCGGTGATCGCCTGTACCTTAACCGCTTCCAAACCGTACGAACTCGGCATTTCACTGGGTACAACCGCGTAAAGGTATTCCTCCAACGGTAATTCATTGATAACGATAAACCCGTCGGCAACGGCAAAAACCTCAATACGGCCCCTGTATTGGGGATTTTCCCCATTCGGCCAGTTACGCGCCAAACCCATGATCTCGATACGGGTGTCCGCTTCGGCGGGTTCTATGTAAAGATGCGAGTATCCCATCATGTCGGATATTTTTTTTAATGAAAAAATTTCCCCCGCTTCATATTCAATTATCTTTTCATCGCTTATGTGATGTTCCCACCGAACGGTAAAAGCGCCTGTTGCTGTTAAGGTTATGCTTTCATGGACGCGTTGTGAAAACCGTGATGTGTTGATCAATACGCGTATTATTACGGGTGATGTTTCCGGCAGGGTTTCCCGGGCTATTGCTTGCGGTATTTCTTCGAGCGGAAGCAAATCAAATATTATCGTTTCATCGGATATATTATTTTCCAGAACGGGAAGCGGACCGCCCAATTGACCGTCCCCGCAAGATGATAAAAGAAGCAATAAAAGCAACACAGAAAAAAGCCGCATACGCATCACCATAACCATTTATATACCGTGTGGACAAGGAATAGAACAAACGTGTTATTGCTATTTGTTTCGCCGTATGATAAATTTGCGACAAGCGAAACGTTATCTTGGGAGGGTTCCGAATGAACAAAAAAATTATTTTTTCCGTAGACGATGCCGAAACGGCGCTGTCTATTGTTGAGGAAATGCTGAACGACCGGTATACGGTTATATCAATCAAAACCGTGGAAGAGATGTTTGAACGCTTACAAGCAACAACACCGGATTTGATATTATTGGACTATTATATGCCGGACATATCCTGCCAAATGGCCATGAAGCGCTTAAAAATCGAATATGGGGCAGTTCCCGTTATCGTTGTTTCCGCTTCAAACTACCCCGATCTGATGGACGAAATCAACGCCATGGGTGCGGTGGATTTTATCAGTAAACCTATCAATGATATGGAAACCGTGTTTGCAAAAGTTAAAAAATGGATAAAAGACGACCGATAAAATTTTTTTATAAAAAAGGTGTTGACAAAGGATGGAGTACTGGTATAATGGCGTTCGTCTCTCTTGAATTGGGGGGGACGAGGGTGACGGATAGCAACAGGAAGTCACAACGGAAAGTATCGGTTTTGAGGTAA
>Ga0123353_10000108_pt1 | contig 96674 bp, 88 predicted proteins | sample TergutLab28metaG_3_FD_92763 | JGI IMG/M metagenome (GOLD analysis project Ga0123353, IMG submission 92763) | Labiotermes labralis P3 segment gut microbial communities from Petit-Saut dam, French Guiana - Lab288 P3 | ecosystem: Host-associated > Arthropoda: Insects > Digestive system > Gut ...
AAAATTACCTTTTCCAGCGCCTGTTCCAGCGCTTCTTCCCGCAGTCTGGCCGCCAGGGCCCGCCGTTCCACCAGGTCGGCCTCCACCTGCCTGGGGTCCTGCGGGTACCTGAAAAAGAGCAGGGCGGCGAATCCGACGAGCCCGCCCGCGATCTTGCCCCAGTGCGTCAGCGGCCAGATGCTCCTCAAAAAGCGTTCCGGCTGCTGCTCCGTGGTGTAATCGAAGCCCAGGAAGCCGCTCCACTGTTTCACGGCGTTGCTGACAATGCCGTTGACGTTGTCCTTGACCGAGGTCTGGATCATGTTCGAGTTGATCTGCGACCCGTTGAGCATCCGGTCGAGCGTGATCATCGTGCCTTCGCTGCGCTGGCCGGTCTTCCATTCCACATAGTCGAACATTTCGTATTTGATCAGCTCCCGGGGCACGGGGGCCCAGTTGTCGATGATCCCCCGGAACATTTCGATGGTGAACAGGAGGAACAGCCGCGGCCATGTAAATACACAGGCCCGTGAGCGGAAACTGTAGCAGGCAAGGTACATCCCGATGTGCGCAATCGCCGTGAAGAGCTCCTGGAGCCGCAAAAACTGCACTTTGTCTTTGAATTTGCCCACAACCTTGTTGGCGAAGGGCTGCAGCAGGAAGCAGGGGAGGCCGAAGGTGACGTTTTTGATTGTCCAGATGAGCAAGCCGTCGTATGTTTTGCCGCCCCGCGTCATTTTCGGCATCAGGAAGCGATACTGGTACATGTAGTCCGTGATGGGAAAGAACATACGGATCATATTGGCGGCGGTGGTCAGCATAAGCCAGCGGTTGTGCTTGAGCAAGGCAAACATTTCGCGCAGGGTGGGCGGGCGCTCGGCATGCTCCTCCGCGGTTGCGTCAGTTGCCGTCTGGTCCTTTCCTTTCACCTTGGCGGTGAAATCCACGCGCTGTTTGGCGTAGGAGGGCAGCCAGCGGGAGAAAATCGTGAACGGCGCGAAAAGCATGGCGCCGTAGATCATGATCTTGTAGTCCGAAAGGCCCAAGTCAAAGCCCATGAGCGCCATAGGGATCGCATTGAAGACGTCTGACAACTGGTGGCCGACGGTCCTGGCAAGCTGTACCTTGCTGCGCTGGTCATCCAGCGGCGTGATGCCCGCCCAGATTTTCGTCTCGCTCACCAGGTTGGTGGTGCTCATGAGATTGGCGAACAGGGCGAGCACCGTCCAAAGGATAACGCGCTGCAGCGGCGTTATACCGAAGTTGAAACACTGGAGCAGGATGAATATGGGGCTGAGCGTCGCGTTGAAACGCATGATCCAGCGGTGCGCGGTTTCGCCGTAGCGCTTGCGGTCCATGTAACTGCCGACGACGGGGTTGTTGATCGCGTCCCAGGCCACGACCGCCACCTTGTGCACGCTCTCCCAATTCGGCGGGATTTTGCCCTCCCCCATGCCGATAAAAAGGTGATTCTTGATGCTCACGTAGCCCTTCATGAAGCCCTTCAGGGCCTCGGCGAAGAACTGGATGCCGCCCTCCCAGGGCCGGATTTTTTCCTCGGGCAGACCCGCGCCCTTCCACCAGGCGACGGGGTGGCGGACCGCCTCTTTGATTTTCTCCTTGGCCTCCGGTTTCATTTCAGCCATTGGTCAGTGCCTCCTCCTTCATTTTTTGCGCCAGGGCCCGGCGTTCGATCAGGTCCGCCTCTATCTCATCGAAATTTTTGGGCATTTTAAATACATACAGGCAAACCAGTACAACGACCTCCCCAAAAAATATACCCACATGCATCAGCGGCCAGATGGAATTCAAAAAGCGCGTCGGCTGCTGCTCTGCGGGAACGTCGTAGCCCATGTAACCGGTCCACTGGGTCACCGCGTTCCCGAAAATATTGACGAGATTGTTCCTGATCAGCTTGTTGAGGATCCCGTCCACGGATTTGGTCATGCCCTCGCTGCGGTAACCGGTTTTCCATTCCACATAATCGTACATCTTGTACTCCATCATCGAGTGGGGAACGCCGGCCCACATATCCATAATGCCTTTGAGCATTTCCATAAAGAACATATACGCGATGCGCGGAATCGATTTATAGCCAATGAAGAAAACCGTCGCGCGCATGATCATGATTGTGATGACATGGCCCCGGATAAAGTTGATCTCGCCGCCGAAAAAATTGACGGCCTTGAGCGCGAGGGGGGACAGGAGGAAGCCGGGGAGCAGGGTGACGATGCCCTTGATCGTATACAGTATCTCGCCGCCGAGCTCATAGCCTCCCACCTTCATTTTCGGCATCAAGAACCGGTATAGGAACAATTCGTCCGTCGAGGGCCTGATGATCCGGATCATGTAAACGACAAGCCACATCATGAACCAGGTGTTGTGCTTCACAATGGAAAAGCTCTCGCGGAAAGAGAACTTTTTCTCGGCTTCGCTGCCTTGATCCACAGTCTCTTCGCCTTCCGCATTCACCTTCACGGTTAAGTCCACCCGCTGCTTTGCGTAGGAGGGCAGCCAACGGCTGAAGATCGTCAGCGGCGCGAAGATCATCGCGCCCCAGATCATGATTTGGTAGTCTGTGATGCCGAGGACATCCTTGAGCCCCATGAGTATAAAGGTTGCGCCCGAAAAGACGCCGCCTACATGCCCACCCAGGTTTCGGGATAGCTGCAAAATTTTTCGCTGATCCGCGTAGGGCGTGATGCCCGCCCATATTTTTGTTTCACCCACCGCGTTGACACTGCTCATGACATTGGCGAACATACTGATGAGCGTCCATTCAATCAGGCGCTGCATCGGCGTCAGGCCGAAATTGAAGCATTGGATCAGAATAAAAAGCGGGCTGAAGGTCGCGTTAAAGCGCATGATCCAGCGGAGTACGTTTTCGCCGAAGCGCTTGCGGTCCATATATATGCCGACGGGAAAGTCGATGACCGCGTCCCAAGTCGTGGTGATGACGTCCGAAATACTTTTCATGTTCGGCTGGATTTTCCCCTCGCCCATGCCGATGTAAAGCCTGCCGCGGATATCCGTGAACCCGTTCATGAAGCCCTTCAGGGCCTCGGCCAGGAACTGTATGCCTTTCTCCCAGGGATGGATCGCCTCCTCGGGCAGGTCCGCGCCCCTCCACCATGTGACGGGATGGCGTACTGACTCTTTGATTTGGGCTTTGGTTTCTGCGCTTAATTTGGCCATATGCTCCTCCCTCTTACTGGCTTACGCCTGGTGAGTTTGTCTTCCATAGGATATATTTCCCCTCTGTTGAGTTGGCCTGTATATCTTATGAATTATAGCAGAGGGCCAGAATTTTGTCAACCAAAATATACAAATATCCTTGCGTTCGGCTTTGTTTTTTGTTAAACTGTGTGCGAAATTATGGCCTATGCGATTGGAGACACGGTCAACGATCAAACCCCGGCCCGAATCCCGCAGGGGCGCAAAAAGCTTTTGCAGCGCGGTTGACGGCTCCCTCGGGTCGGTCAAGGACGGGGGCGTGGATAGGAGCGGCCGAAATAAATCTCTATAATCTTGCCGTCTTTTATTAAATACTCCAGCCGCAGGGGGTTGACCCAGTCAAGCGGAACAGCCGTATCATCTTCTCCGTTATAGCTTGCGGACAAGAAAAGCCAATTGCCATGCAACCACCTCGCTTTCAATTATGTCATTGTGCTGTAAAAGGTGCTCTCAACGATAATAACCTGATAAATTCGCGTTTGGTTACAAGAAATCTTTATTTATTTTGAGATACCGAAACAATCCTAAAGGGCCTCATCCCCGAAGAAGGGCTAGAACCCGTCGATCCCAATACGAAGCAAAAAACCGCAGGCGGCGGGAACCTACGGTTTTTCTTTATGGCTTAGTCTTTAGATTTTAGACGTTTGCGCCTCGGCAGGAGGATGATCAAAGCGGCAATTGCGCACACCGGAAGCCCGCCCGCTGCAGACCATAGGACGATGCGGCTGCGCAGGGGTGGCAGTTTCATGGGGGTATAGTTGTCCACAAGCTTTTGGAACTCCTCCGGCCACGCGGCATCATGCTCCAGGGAAAGCGCAATCACGCAGTACGCATCGTGTGGATACGAGTTCCACGTGCCAATCCGTTCATATTTGGCATCGAAGCGCTTTTGCCGCTGCATTTATCGCGGTAAAATGTGGGCAATGCCCCCTCCACGCGCCAAGCCTTGCCCGTATCATAGGTATAGACGTACCTGAGCTCAAAACCTTCATTATAAGTCCCCAGCAGTAGCTCGGGCGTGCCATCGAAGTCGATGTCAAACAGCCTGGCATCGCTCACTCCATTCAAATCGTATGCGCCCGGTTCGCGGCTGAGGTTATAAATCGCGTGCCAATAGGCCTGGGACCATGGCGGCCCCTCGATGGGTCAAACACCGCAGCCGCCTCCACCCCTTCGGGCTTGGCTTCCGCCAGCAGCTGCGCGTAGGCCTCACGCCACAGGCTTATCGGATCTCCTGCGGGATCACATATTCACCAAAGAGGTAGTAATATAGGCCCGTTATATTCAATGAAGCCTTACTGTCATTTTTCCCGACATAAACCTCCAGATATTCCGTGCAGCCGGTTTCCGCGTTGCAGTGAATGGCGCTCAACGTATAACCACGGCCCGCCACTTGAAAGTCGAACGAATAAAGCGCTTGGTTGCTGTAATTGCTGTCAAACGCGAGTTTGATCATAACCGTATCTTTGTCTTTTCCGTGCTCGTTCGGCTTACGCGCTATTTCTGTGACCCTTATTATCCCAAGGCTGCACGCGATGGAAGCGTCGCTTTCCATTATTTCATAATCTGTAGGTAGGTTCACGCGCAGCTTCATTTTTTCGTTGCGGAGCATTGACAGATACGGTATATGCAATGTTGCGGAATGATTGTTTTCGAGCATATTGAAGACAAGACGTTCGTTGATATGCAAGCCGCTTCTGCTTTGAAAAATTTGGCCGTTTTCGGTCTGGAGGTATCTTTCTTGATAAAATGCCCCATTGGCCGGTAGTCCAATCCCGAGGATTCTGTCTTTTGTGGCGTTGGCTGTTCTAAACGGATAGCACCAAACGATCAACTGATTGTCAATCCTGTTGGCGGTCGTTGTGATGGATATCCCGTTCTGGATATCCGTCGGGCCGATTTCTCTGATATCGCCATAATCAAGGCAGGGCGCCATATGGAAAGAAAGTCGCTCCGGAAATCCTTCAACCGCAATTTCAAAAAGATCATCTTCGGCCGGAGGCTCCGTCTTGTGTGAAAAATACAGCATCGCTGATTCCGTTGAGCTGCACAAAGATTTCGGCTCACCGACCAAGTCGATCCATTCTTGATTGATATATAACGAAAAAGCGTCGCAACACTCAACCGCTGTTCCGTTGACCTCCACCGTTACGGTCAGATAATCATTCGAATATACCGCGCTGACAATCGCCGCTTTCGCGCTGCCGGCTTTCGTCTGCCCGACAATGGGGGTCATCACGTAAATAGCATCATCGTTTTTTACTGTAATACCCACACCCGGTATGAAGGTGAAAAGTTTGTTGATGGCTGCGGCAACAGTATCCAGCCCCACGATAGGAAGGGACAGAAGGATGACAACAAAGCCCGCAATGCAGGCTGCCAGCTTTTTGGACATATGAAAACCCTGTTTCTTTTTTAATCCAGTTTTTTCGAGAACAGAAGCTTTGATGCGGCGGCGTTGCCGATTGCTGAGTCTCATTTCCGCTGTTTCATCGAGCAACTTCCTGGTTGCCTCTATCGTAAGATGGTTCAGGCTATTCATAAACCTTTTTTCCATTACAAAGCACCTCCCAATGCTTCTCTTAATTTTGCCAGTGCCCGCGAAGCTCTTTTGTTCACCGTGTTTTCTTTTAGTCTCAATGCTCTGGCGATGGCCTTCGCGCTTTGCCCATAATAATATTTATGAATGATAATCTGGCTATCCGGCTCACCGAGCGCTTTGATCTCCTGCACCAGAAGATCGCTTGTTTCGTTGTCAGTCACATTATCTTTGGAAATGACCCAATCAAGATCAAATTCATCCAGCGATACATTGTCGACATTGCTTCGTAATTTTCTATAGATATCAATGGCCCTGCGTTTTGCCAAAACCGCCAGATAGGCTTTAAGGCTTCCTTTCTCCAGTTCAATGAGACCCCGAGTGCGGTACAACTCAAAGAATACATCGCTGACGCATTCTTCAATGTCCTGTTTTTTGCAGATCCCCGATAGCTTTCCATGCACAATGGTGTAGACAAAGGCCATGTATTGGTCCATTATGAATTCCAGGCCCTGTTCGGGAGTTTGGATCAAGAGCGATAACAGTTCGTTTTCGAGCAAATCATCACCTTCTTTGTTTCAGAATAACCGCCGGTCACTTATACCATTCGTAAGACGGCAGGAAAAAGTGACAGAAAAATATACTCATTATAACATGCCAATTCAACTCAAGTCAATGGTGGAGGGGCTCCGTTCACTTTTTCCGGCAACAGTTTTGATGCTGTGTTCTTCCAACATATGAAGGGTGTTTGATCCCGTCGATGTGGGCTTAATACGTGGCCCCGGAGCGGAATTCGCCGCTCCGGGGCCTTGCTAGGCGTGATTTCTACTTTAAGATAGTCGTTATTTTGAGAGCTTGCGCTTTTTGCGCTTTTTCAGAAACACAACGAGAAGAACGATAAGCCCTACGGGAAGCAGCACCAGAAAGAAGATGATAATCAAATACCAGTACCATTCGAGATCATCTTCCGCTTCATATTGCCATTCCCCCTCCCACGCCTCATCGTCGAGGATGTCCTTCGCCTCGCCAGCCGGCGTGTTGAACGCCTCGCTCTCGGCGGTCAGGGTGGAGCTGCCGTCGTTGCTCTTGAGGACGAAAACGACGGTGTCGCCGGGCTCCAGCCAATCGTAGGGGATGGTAAGTTCCCGCTCCGCCGTGCGGTAGGCCAGGACGTTTTTTTCGCCGGTGATCTCCGAGACGGCGTAGACGTCGAAATCCAAGGGGGAGGGAGCCTCGTAATAGACCTCCCAGCGCAGCGTGAAGCCAGTGTCTGTTTCTTCGACATCGAATGAGATAATCTCCTGCTGCCAGGCGAAGGCATACGCGCTGGAAATCACCTTGCCCGCTCTGTTCACGAGATTGAACTCGTCGGTCGCTCCATCGTAGGGGACCAGCACGGCGAAGCGCGCCTCGTCGAGCTGTGCGAAGGGCAGGTCGGGGGCGGTCTCAAAGCTGACGCCGAAGGGGTAATTGGCGATTATCACGCCTTCCTCGCCGCTTAAGCTGATGGCATAGTCCGTGCCGGGCGTGACCTCCACCGCGGCCACGTCGTCCACCAGCTCGATGCGGGTGATCTCCCCCCCGCCGCCGGGCGTGACATAGCCCTCCACCAGGTAATACTGATTTTCGGCGGCCTTCGCGAACACGGCCGGAGCAATTGCAATCACAAACGCCAGGGCAATTATAAGTAATTTTTTCATGCGCTTTTCCTCCTTACCATCCACCGTCTGGGTCGTTAATGTCGGCGTCGTTGCTCGCCTTGCCGTAGTTCGGGTCGATGCGGTCCGTATCGCCTTTCGCGCGTTTGGGGTTTCTGCCGTAGCGCCACTGCGGGTATAGCACGGAGATATACGCGTATTCGTATTCCCGCAGTTCCTGGGGCGGGTAAAGCCCGTACGCGGCGCAGACAAGGTCAAAGCGCGCGGTATCACCTTCGCCCTCCGCGTCCCCACGAGCGATCGCGTTTTCCGCGTCCTTCGCCGTGATGTTCAGCCCATAGCGGTCGTTCGTGTACCAGGCGTAAAAGCCGTAGATATAGGCCTTGGGGAAGGGGTAGGCCTCGCGGTCCTTCGAGCTTTCCATGATCCCGAAGTCGAAGATGTCGTATTGCATCAGCTGTATCCTCTGGGCCTTGGTGAGGTCGGAATAGGCCGGTGTGCTGGCGGATTGCCCCGGGTTGGAGGCTGGCGGCGCGGTGGTTGTCGTTGCGACAGTCGGGGTTGGCGGCCTCGTGACAGACTGGCTCGGCTGATCCCATATTACTTCGGAGTCGCCGCCGCGGGCATCAAGGATCGCGGGCTCCTCATAGCCGCCCTCTTCGAATTTGCCGGGGTTGATGGGTTCGTCGGTCACCGGGTTCACCGTGGGCACGGGGAGAACTTCGGGCTGAGACTCCATGGTGTCGTCGCCCGTCATGGGCGTGACATTACTGATGGTCGTGTACATGAAATAGACGGTGCCGTCGCATTTGACGAAATCGACGAAAAAATAGTCCTCGCTGATCCAGCCGTCGCCGCAGGGGGACTGCGTAAAGAAATCCCGCCAATATTGGAGGCCGTCATATTCGTACAGCGCGCTGGTGGCGGCCATCTGCCCGATGAAGCTGTGCGTATCCGCCTTGATCGCGTTGAGGACGGGGTCCAGGGAGGTCTGCTTTCCAAATCCGCGCCGCTGCAGGATGTCCAGCGCGAGGGTGTGCAGGTGCTTCTGTCCCGAGGCGAGGATATCGTCATTTTTGTAGGCGGGGTAGCCCTTCTTGGCCCGCACCTCGCCCAGCATCTTGCGGAACTCGGCGATGAGCGCATCCCTGTCTTTGCCCGAAAGCTCGTCGTCGGAGGGCCGCGCCGCCACGATGCTGCCGTCGGTATACACCCGCGGCAGAACGTTCTGATAGTTGGGGATTAGATGCCTATAGGCCTCCTCCCAGACCATGCTGGTGGGCCAGTGCCGATAGCTGGAGCCCATGAAGCTGGAGCGGTCCAGCATAGCTTTATCCGCCTTGGGGTTGTAGGGATCCTGCACCTCCGCGATGAGGATGCCGCTGTAGTTGTTGTTTTCGGCGCAGCAGAGGTGCTGGCGCTCGCCCGTAACCGTTTTCCCGTTCTCCCTGCCGCTGACGCCATAGGGCGCCCCGTTGACATTGACGGAAAACGAACCGCCGGTGTATTCGTCGCCGTTGCCCAGGATGTGCCCCAGCTCGTGCAGCAGGGTGGCCTCCAGGGCCTCGGCGGAGGGGTTGTGGCCCAGGGTCATCACGGCGGCATGCTTGCAGTTGGTGTAGCCGGTCGTATTGCCGCCGCCGGTTTTGCCGTTGGCGTTCAGCGGCGCGCTGACAGCCGCCACCACAACGTCATAGTTCTGCGCCGATTTGGTGCGGTAGCTCTCGATGTCGGACAGCAGCCGCATGGAACCGCCGCCCTCGCCGACGTCATAGCCGTCCGCGCCCGTGCCGAAAGCAATTTTGGCGTTGCGGTATTTCGCCTTGAGCTTGCTCTCCGAAACGGGCAGCGCCTGGCTGCGCAGGGGGACCGTATCCGCCTTCAGGTCGGGGGCGCCGTAGACGGTCCCGCCGTGCCGGACCGACGCCGAGATCACAAGGACGGAGAAATTACGGGAGGCGTTGAAAATCGCCTCCGTGGTTTTGCTTACCCCGTTGACGGTGGCCGTAAAGGTATACCTGCCAGCTTTCCATGCGCCCGCCTCGTTTTTGGAGGGCGTAAACGTGAGCAGCTGCCTGCGTCCGTACTCCTTTGGGGTGACCATCGCCAGATGGCTGCCCTCATAGGAGATATTCAGGAAGGCGGAGGTGATGTCAACCACCTCGGTCAGCACCACCTGGATGGAGGTGGGCTTTTCGGCGACAAAGGTGTTCATGAAATAGTATTTGCCGCTATCGAGGTCCACGCCCTTTCCCATGACCTGCGTGACCTCGACACTGGAAATGACGACCTCCGCCGCGTGAACGGGCATCGGAAACGCCATGGTTCCCAGCAGCAGCGCGGCCGCCAGTAAAATGGCCAGAAATTTGTTGGTGTATTTCATGGTGCTCTCCCCCCTCTTATGCCGGCATTGCCGTGCCCTCTTTTGCCACTGTAATTTCAAGCTCAAACAGTTTGACGCCGCCATCTATGGTCAGCTTGCCGGAGATGTTCGCGGCGCCCTCGCCTACGGCCTTGATCTCCCCATCGGCGTCGATAGTGACAATCGAAGGATAGGCGGAATTTGCCTCGATGGTATAGTCGAAATCCCAGGGCAGGGCAGCGATCAGCTTCGACGTGCTGCCCGGCTCGAGGGTCAGGCCCGCCTCGGAGATCACGTCCACGAGGGATACCAGAATGGACTCCGCCTCGGCGTCCTCCTCTCCGATTTCAGGGTAAACGTAATATTCGTAGTCCAGCATGGGTTGCGCGGAGCCGAAGATCAACGTGGGTTCGATATCGTCGTCCACACGGTACACCGCGCTGAGATCCCGGGCAATGATGAACTTCGCCAGAGCGGCGCCAGTGTCGTCGAAGGTGGCTGTCACGGGGTAAAACCAGTCGGCGACGACCTCCTCGCTGTAGGTGATGGTATATGCGCCTAGGTTGTGGTTGAGGCTGGTGGCTGCCGTGGGCAGGTGGTCCAGGATGGCCGCCGCGGAGACCTCGGTGACCTCCAGGCCCTCGCTGTTAAACTGGTACACGCCGTCGCAGGGGATGGGCATCTCCCCTGTGTGGGCGACGGTCGCGGTTTCGCCGTCCTCGGAAAGCTCAACGGTGATCTTCAGCGGGTTCTCGGCCTCCGGGTCGGATTCATACCGCCCGATGCAATCTTCGCCGATGAGCATCACGAAGGGGAGCACCATATCGCGCGCCCAGCCCTCGGATAGGCCGTCCTCGGACTCCGCGCCCTCCATGAGCCGGAATTCGAACATGGCGCAGCCGTTGCCCAGGTACATCATCTGCAGCGTGCCGTTGTTGTACTGGCTGCTGTCCGTGCGCCAATAATTGCCGCGCAGGCCCTCCCAAATGCCGTAGTCTATGCCCTCGCCGATGTCCTCGTCATTGCCGCCCTTGTTGCCGCAGGCGAACAGGCAAAGCAGCAGGCTTGCCGCGAGAAGCATCGCCAACCATTTTTTCATCACAGCACCTCCTCAATAGATCGACAGATAGCGGGTACTCTGTTTGGCGTTTTTGCCGCTCAGCCAGTATTTGATGGTGTAATTGCCGCTTGGGCATTTCAAGCCGCCGCCGGAGGGATAGCCATTCCAATGGAGGTTGTAAGTGCCGCTGGTGTAGGAGATGGGGTTGGAGCCGTTGCTTTTGAATACCTGCTTGCCGTTGGCGTCGTAGATTTCCATATAGACTGTCAGACCCTTGGCGCCGCTGTGGTCGAAGATAAATTTGTTGTAATAGGTGCCGTCGTCCCAGCGAATTGTCTCGACCTTATCCAAGTTGATCAAAGCGGACTGGGTGTGGTTGACGTTGTAGCTCCACACGAAGACCAACTCGTCCGTCACATAGCCGTAGCCGCTCCACTTCTCCCCGACAAGCGTGATAGTGACCTTCATGGTGTAGGTACCACTGGGCAGGTTTTTGTTGTAGTTATAGGACGGCTCGCGCGTGATCTTCGTGTTGGGGTTGTACGATTTTTCGTCCCAGCTTGCCACGCATGTGCCGGCGGAATTGTACAGGTTAAACTTCACTTTCGTTTTGTTATAGCTGGCATAGCTGCCGGGGTACTGCCCCGTGTTGATGGTAAAACTCATGACATACGCGCCGTCGTCGTTGGTATAGCTCTGGTTTTTCGTCAGCGTCAGCCCGCAGTCGCCGGAATTGACCGCGCCGCCCGAGGCGCTCAGGGCGAAGAGCATCGCGCCCGCCAGAGCCACCGCGAGAAATATCTTGAGAATTTTGCGCATAGCTTTCTCCTTTCGATTATTCCGCGCGCCGCGGATTTACCCCGCCGCAGCGGGCTGCCATTCGTTGCTTAAAATGTCGAGCAGCCAGACCGTTCCGTCGTCTGCCACCGCATAGTGCTCCTCGGCGGTGAACTTTTCCTGCGTGTTCATGCCCAGGTCGATCAAAAAGGCGTGCTGGCCGTTGACTTCGCCCTCACATTTCGGGAAAAGGGTCATGCCCTCGCCCATTTGGGCCTTCAGCAGCTCCACGGCGATAGACACGGCCTGCTCCTCGTCCATCGGCGGGCCGTCCGGCGGGGAGGCCTGGACGGTGTCGGTGAGGGAGATAAGCTCGTCACCCGCAAAAACGAAGGAGAACGCCGTCTCGAGCCCACCGAGCTCCTTGACCATTCGGTACCACTGTGTGTAGAAATCTTTTGGGCTGTAGTAGTCCAGCATGTAGATCGCGCCGTCCACGCCGGGCTCGAAGGCCTGCGCGGTGAAATCCTCCGCCAGCTTGAAGGTGAGCCGCGCCCCGCTCCCGTCAGTCGGCTCCACGACAGCGTAGTATGCTCCGCCCCGCACGCCGACATCAACAACGGACAGGGTGAATATGCCGTCCGGGAAGTCCTCGGCGACATTGTATGTTTCGTCCTTGCAGGCCGCCAGGCCCAGCAGCAGCGCCGCTGTGCTGAGGATTGCCAGTAGTTTGCGTGTGTGTTTTATAATCATCTCTCCTTTCAAAATAGATTGCTCCCCATTCGCCTATACCTGATACTGGAATTATAGCATATTTAAGTAACAAAAGCGCGAAGGTTGCCAAATCGCAACCTTCGCGCTGATATTTCTTGCTGCCGCTATTCGCGTTTCAAAATATACCCCTCGCCCCGTTCCGCTAAAATTGCGTACCCGGAGCCGCCCAGTTTTCTTCTCAGCTTGGAAACCGCTGTTTTTACCGCGTTGTCATCATCCATAATAGGCGCTTTCCATATTTTCTCATACAGATATTCCGCGCCGATGCAGCGGCCCTCGTTCTGAACGAAAACCAGCAACAGGGCAAATTCCTTTTGTGTCAACAGAATGTCTTTGCCGTCGAGCATGGCCACACCCGCCGTCACGTCAAGGGACAGGCGGCCTTTGGCGATGACCTCCGGCACACGCGCCGCACGGCGCAGCAGGGCCCCGGCCCTTGCCAGCAATTCGTCGAAATCGTAGGGCTTGGTCAGGTAGTCGTCGCCGCCAGATTTCAGCCCGCGCAGGATGGCCTCCTTGGTGGCCAGGCCGGTCAGCAGCAGAATGGGGATGCCCGCGTGTTCGCTGCCCCGCAGTTCGCGCATGAAATCAAGGCCGCTTCCGTCCGGCAGCATGATGTCCAGCACGATGGCGTCCGGCCTGCGCCCGTTGATGGAAGCGCGGGCTTCGGCCAGCGTCAACGCACTGGCCGTGTCGTAGCCTTCCAGCTCGAATAAACGCCTGTTGCCATGCATGATTTCCTTGTTGTCCTCCACAAGCAAAATGAAGCTCATTGTTGTCCCTCATATGCAGGCAAAGTAAAATAAACGGCTGTGCCTTTTTCCGGCTCGCTTTCTATCCATATCGCACCGCCGTGGGATTCAATCACGGTTTTGCAGAAGTGTAGGCCGACACCCATGCCGCCTCCGTCTGTTACGCCGCGTTCAAACACGCAGGGCAGCATTTCCGGCGATATGCCGGAGCCGTTGTCGTGTACCGTGACGGTGACCGCACCGGCCTCGCGCGACGCGCTGAGTACGACCGTGCCATTTTCCGTGTGCTTGTGCGCGTTCTGGATCAGGTTGAGAACCACCTGCGAGATTAAATCCGCATCGGCGAATACGGTCAGCCCCTCGTCTATTTTCGTCTCCAATATGTTTCCACGCTCCTGCAAATGGATGCGCAGCATATCCGCCGCGCAGTGCAGGATTGTGGAAAAATCCGTTTTGCGTTTTTCAGCGCCGTCGCTGATGGACGCAAGGGTCAGCATGCCGTCCACCATGCGCGACAGCCGCATGATCTCGCTCTGCGCATTTTGCAGCAGCGTTTCTGTTTCCGGGTCTTTCATAGCGTCATCCATGTGCCTCAGCAGGCGCAGCGCCACCTGCACGTTTACGGAAATCACCGTCAACGGCGTGCGCATCTCGTGGGAGGCGTTGGCGAGGAACTGTGTTTTGACGCTGCCCGCGTCCTCCAGTAGGTGGTTCTGTTCTTCGAGCCGCTCCCTTTGCCGGTCGTAGAGCCGCATCATGCTGAACACGCACAGCGTCAAAGCGCCGCACAGCACAAGGAAGCCCAGGGCCATGTCCAAAGCAAGCGCAGGTATATCGTAGTAAGTCAGATACCACTCGGGGTGGAAGATCACCAGCACGTACAACCCGGCATAATAGAGGAGCTCTAGGGCAGCGACGGCAAGGCCCTTTTTACCTTTGAGCAGCATCACCGTGAAAAGCACGCCCAGCACAGGGAGGAAGGCCAGGGAGCCGTCCACGCCACCGGTGACTAGCAGCGCGGTAAATAAGCCGAAGAATATCACGGCCACGGCAATGACATAGCAGCGTTCGTATTTGCCAGTTCGCGCGGCGTACCACATCAACAGAGCGGAAAGCGTCGTCGCGCACAGGGCGATAACGGCCCGGATCGCCTCGCCGCCGTGTAGCATGACACCCCCCGCATACAAGCCCAGCAAAACGCCTGCAAGGGCAAGGATGTTGAACAGCCGTACGCGCAGGTCGAGGCTTGGGGAAAAAAAGCGCCGGGTGATTCTTTTGAGTGTGTTCATAGGAGCCCCCCCTTTGCCGCTGAGGGTTTTATTCGATTGAGGTGCTTTCCTTGGAGACATAGACAGTATCTTTCCCCTCCTTGCGCTTTTTCAGGCCCTCGATGATCTTCGCGTGCTTGTCCTCCGTCAGGTCGTAAAAGAAGAACGGCACGATAGAGAGAACCGTCGCGATCAGGCCCAGCGTAAGCGAGGCGAGGAACACCTTGTTGCGGTAGACATCGCTGAACAGGATATCCCAGTCAGAGGTGAAGCCGATGGCGGCGTAGACGGCGGGCACCGTCATGGTGACCAGCGTGGTCAGCGGCGCGAAGACCATGCCGAAGATACCCATGCAGCCGTCCAGGCGCTCGCCGCTCACCCACTGCTGGTAGTCCCAGACGTCCGCCTGCATGGCGCGGCGCACCATGATACTGGCACTGTTGAAGATATTGCCGACATAGGAGAGTATGAAGAACAGCCAGACATTCCCGGTGGAGATTGCATAATACCCGGCGGCCAGCTGCAATACGGCGACGATGCGCCCGGCCATGAAGATCGGCTTTTTGCCGAATTTTTTTACGAGTATCGGGGCAAGAATCTTTCCGGGGTTCGCTGCGGTGTTCAGGATGGTGGCGTAGATACCCACCATCCAATCCTGGCGCAGCATGTAGATGAAGATAATGTTTGCGATGTTGATCACGCCTTTTTCCAGGTCCCTGCACAGCTGGTAAAGATTATGTATCCAGTTGTATTTATTTTTCAAAACCTCCTTGAAGCCATCCAGCATGTCGATGTCCGGCTTGTGATCCTGTTCCAGGATGATTCGCTCTTTCACATTGAACGCGAGCAGGAGGGTAAACGGGGCCAGTAGGATGAGCGCCGCCGGTATCACCACACGGAAGGTTTTCAGGCTGTTCAGTCCGCCGGTGTACATGGCGATCATCGGGAATACCGCGCCGACAATGCCGGAGGGGATGCCAGAGATGAATACGCCGTAGGACATAAGCCGCAGGCGCTCGTGCGTGTCGGGGGAGATCACGTTCGTCAGGTTCTGCACCTGCTTGGTGAAGCCGTTGAAGATCCCATAGAGCATGAAAAGCAGGTAGATCGTCCAAAGCCGGTTATGGTAGGGGATCTGTTCAAAGGGCAGATAGACCATCAGCAGCAAAATCGCGATGGTGGGGATGACGCCGATGACGATCCAGGGGCTGAACTTGCCAAAGCGGGGCGACAGCCAGCGGTAGACCATCGTCCTGTAGAAGATGGAAAGGGGGCTGACCACCAGGATCACGCCGAGAAGCTGCGGCAGCCCCGGCACGATGCGCTCAAAGCGCGCCTGGGGAACAAAGAACAGAGACGCGCCCACTGCCATGCACACGAATAAAATGGTGTTGATAAAGCGCATGGTGCGGCGGGGCGGGCGGCCGAGGTTATCGGTGATCACCATGTTGATAGGGTTCCATAGGTAGCCGAAGGGCAGGCCAAGCACGCCGATCATGAAGATATCCTGGAAGCTGATGCCGTATATCGACCCCACCAGGAAGCAAGAGGCCGCGAACGAAACGTTGCCGATCACACTGTCGGCGGAATCGCTGGCGCCCCAACCCAGGCCGAAGGTCACGAACTCCTTGTTGCTGATGTAGTTGCCCGGCCTAGGGTTATTCCAGTAGGTCTTCAGATCCCTGAAAAAGCCCGCGGCCCATGCCTTTGCCTTATTCAACTTCATACACCTCCACGAACTCAAATTCTACCTTCGCGTTGGCCTTCTTCTCCTTCAACGGCACCCAGTCCTTCCCCAGCCTGATTTCATTTTCTTTGGCTAAAATGCAGATTCTGCTGATTTTGCTGCCTTTGCTGGAAAAGGCGTAGTCCCCGATCTCGCGGCACGAGGCCGGGATGTAGAGGTCGCCCTCCAGGGCGTCGCAGAAGGAGAACGCGTCGGCGCCGATGGTTTCCAGGGTCCCGGGCAGCTGGAGAAGTTTCAGGCTGTCGCAGCGAAAGAAGGCGCGGTCTTCTATCGTTCGCGGACCGGGTGAAAACTGGATTTCAGCCAGGTTCCTGCACTTGTAAAAGGCGTTTTCACCTATGATTTCCACGCTGTCCGGGATGATATAACGCGCACTATTCATGTTGGGGAATAAAATCAGCCTGGTCATGTCGCGGCTGTACAAGACGCCGTCCACGCTTGTGAAATACGCATTGGCGGGATCGACTTCCACCCGGCGTAGCGCCTGGCAGTTCGTGACGGCCCAGGGGTGGATGTCCCGCACGTTCGCGCCGATGGTAAGCTCCTCCAGGTAGAGCGCGTTGGAGACGGAGAACGCCTCCAGCGCTATGATCGCCTGGCCTTCCGAAGCGTCCGGGATCACCAGGCGCGTGTTCTCCGATGTTCCATTGTACTTTTTCAGGGACAGCCCACCCTCCACGGAGGCGTATTCGATTCTCAGCTTGGTGGTGCGCATGCTGTGCCACAGGATGAAGGTCAGACTGCCCACGACGAAGCAGCCGATCAGCGCGAAAAGCAGGATTTTTTTCAGTGTGTTTCTCATTTTCTCAATTCTCCCATCGCTCTGCTGCGCCGAAATCCAGGTGCAGGGCTCCTTCTCCATAATGAAACGCAATTTGTGTGGCTTCCCTCTCCACCTGCGCGAAATCGCTGTCAAATCGCCAGTATTCCAGATCCTGTATCCTGCCGTCCACCCGAAAGGTCCTGTCTCGGCGCAATTCATGCCTGACGCCACGGCTGCTGTATACCAAAGTTTTGCCGTCGAACGCAAAGTGATTTCCCGCAACGCGCCTTACAAACGCTTCAAAGCTTTCCCGATCCCGGTCGCTGGTTTCGCACACCCAGGCCGTCACCGCGCCATCCTGTACAAGGTTGCGCCTGTCGCCGACAAACTGTATGCTCCGCCCCGCCGTCAGCGCCACAAAGGCCCCTTTTTTTTCGCCGAAGATTTTACCCTGGGCGAGCATGGACTCGTCCGTCCTGTCAAACAGGCCTGCGGGAAAATGGGCGTGGGTATAGCGCAGAATCTTCCGAATCTTCAAACCCCGCACCCTTGTGTCGTAAATCGCCAGCGTGATATTTTTTTCCTGCGCAACAAAGGGCTTCACGCCGTCACCGACCCAGAAGTCGCCTTTGCCGTACTCGCCGTAAGGGTTTGAAGCAAAAACGGCGAATTCCCCCAGGTTCACGGTCCACACATGCTGCTGGGCGCCGTGGCTTTTCGGGCTGTACATCTGCGCCGCCGCCTGCAAATAATAGGGTGTTTTGTAGGTATACGTATTCGCCCTTTCCAGGACGATACCATTGGTAAACAGGTTTAAAAGCCTGCTCGCGCCTCTCAGCAGGCCGGGGATGCGCAAAAAATCAAAGTATTTCAGCTCGCGGAAATTCGCGTTATTGAACAGCTTGTGCCTGCGGCAATAGGCCAGGGTATTCGCGATGGTCTCCGGATTCGAGAAGGATTCCATGGCCCACTGCATCATGATTTGCGCATCCCCACGGCCGATGAGATTTTTCTCCTGTAATTCATGAAGATAAAGCCCGTGGGAGGCCCTATACACCCGGCACTCCCTATCTCGGGCAATTTTTAGCAGCACCTCCGGGATTTTGTAGCCATCCGGCTTGCGGTAACGGAAATTGTTCAGCATGCCGTTGTAGGCGCCGGGCTCCGTTCCTAGCAGCTCCGCCGTCACCGCGCCGGTGGAGGTGTAGTGATCCAAACGCCGCCCCGCGGAATAGCACCTGCCGGCTGTGGAACCCAAAACGCCGTTGTACTGGCCGGCGGCGATGTCATAGAGGAGCAAGTCCAGAATGATCGCCGCCTGGGTGCGCAACCGTGGCTCCGGCGCGAAATCAATCAGCAGGCACAGGGGTGAAACGTCCTCCACATAGTAGGTGGGGGTGTTCCACTCGCTGAACCCATAGAGCCAGCGCTGCCGCAGCCAGATTCCTATGCGTTGACGCGCGTGACTCAGGTGCTCCCGCGCGCTTTTGCCATCCGCAGAGAAAACCGCGTCGTTCCAGAGCAGGGCCGTGAAATATTCGCTGACGGCCAGCTGGATCTGCAGATTCTCGGACCAGAGGACCATGTCGTCGCCGCCGGGCATCGTCATAAAGAATCGATAGCCCGTGAACGCCGCCTTGATTTTTTGCAGGTATGCATCGGGGATTTTTTCTTTGTAGGCAAGCAGCACGCGCAGGGCGGTCTGAAAGTCAAAGGTGCAGCCGGAATAGCGGTCGTTGATCCCCTGCGTCATATTGTCCGTGATCTCCCAATCCTGCGCCGTGACCTCTTCGTTCAACGCCAACTTTTTTAATATTGCATTATAGTTTCCGTTTACGCTTTTTTTCTTCGCCGTGGGCATCTCCGTTCTCACGCGCATGGCCATTCCTCAATACCCGCCGCCGGTTGCGGGCTTCGGCCCCATTTCGAACATCAGGCTGTTGCTGGCATTTGCGGTCAGCGCCCCGTGCAGGACAGAGGGCTCCGTCAGCTTCACGCCGTTGAGGCTCACGCTCTGCACATATTTGTTGCGGGCCGATTGATTGTTTGCGGTGACGGTGAGGATCTTCCCGCCGCCGAGGTCCAGCACGGCGCTGTCGACGATAGGCGCGCCGATCCACCAGCGGTCCGAGCCCGCCACGGGATAGATCCCCAGCGCCGAAAGGACGTACCACGAGCTGGTCGCGCCGCCGTCGTCGTTGCCGTCCAGGCCGTCCGGCCCCGTGCCGTAGCGGTCCGTCAGGGCCCAGCGGATCCATTTCTGCGTCAGGTCGGGCCGGCCGGCCTCATTGAACATGTATATGGCGTGCAAGTCGTGCTCGTTGCCCTGCCAATAGCCCGGCCCCGGGTCGATGGCCGCCATGTTCCTGGTGGCGCCGCGCATGAATTTGTCCAGCTCTTTTACGAAATACTCCTTTGAGCCGAACAGCTCGATGAGGCCCTGCGGGTCCTGGGGCACGGACCAGCGGTAGTGCTGTGCGCCGCCCTCGGCATAGGCCTTGGGGAACATGGTCAGCACTTCGTTGTAAAATTCCGTTATATAGGGGCTGAAGGGCTTCACCCAGGAGCCGTCGGCGTATCTTGGGCGGAAGTATTTCGTGCCGGGGTCGAACAGGTTTTTGTAATACATGGATTTTTCTTTGTATTTGTTGACCTCCGCCTTCGGCTTGCCCAAGGCCTCGCCCAAGAGGGAGATGCTCCAGTCGGCCCAGGCGTACTCCAGGGTCTGGCTCACCCAGCCCTTGTCATTGATATCGGCATTGACATAGCCATATTGATTGTAAGCGCCAATGTTCCTGCGGGCGTCACAGCCAGGGGGCGTCAATCCGTCCGAGGCCAGCTTCATGAATCCGTAGGCCGCCTCCACATCGAAGCCCCTGATGCCCTTCAGATAGCTTTCGGCGATCACCATGTCGGCGGGAGAGCCGAACATGGAGCCCGTGTAGCCCCCGCCGGAGGGCCAGCGGGGCAGCGAACCGCCCGCCTTCGCCATTTCGATCAAGCTTTTCACGCTGTCAAGCTGGATATCGGGGGCGACGAGGGTGTACAGCGGATGCGTGGTACGGAAGGTATCCCACAGGGACATATCCGTGTAATAGGTAAACTTGCCCCGCGTGTTGTGCACTTGCTTGTCAAATCCCAAATAGTCGCCGTTGGTGTCGGTAAAGTTCACGGGGAAGGTCATGGAGTGGTACAGGGCCGTGTAGAAGATTTTTTTGATCGTTTCATCTCTGGTTTCAATACGGATCTTTGAGAGATTTTCCTCCCAGGCGTCCCGGGCGGCGGCCCGTACGCCGTCGAAATCAAGGCTGCCTGCCTGCACCTCCAAGTTTTCCCGCGCGTTGGCGTAACTGACGAAGCTCAGGCCGACCTTCAATTCTATCGGCTTATTTTTCATGTTGCCGAAGTTTAGGTTCGCGCCGACATCCGTGCCGTCGCCGCTGTCCCAGATGTCGCAGCTTTCAAAGGGCCTGCTGAACCGCACGACGAAGTAGCCGGTCAGCCCGCCGTATTTGCGCGCGAAGCTGGCGCTGACGCAGGCCTCCCCCGTGACCTCCATTGTATCGTGGTCTATCTTGATTTTTCCATCCTTCGCGCTGCCGTCCCGCAAAAAGCTGGTGGCGTCGATGAAGATATGGGCGTCCTTCGCGGTATCGAAGGTATAGCGGTGCACACCCACATGGCCCGTGGCCGTCAGTTCCGCCAGGCAATTGATGCTGGGCAGGTACACGGCATAATACCCGGGCGAGGCGATCTCCCGGTCATGGCTGAACGGCAAGGGGTTTTTCAGCCTGCCCGCCGGGTCGGTGCTTCCCACCGCAGGGGTGACCCTGAAATTGCCGCCCTCCAGGATGGTGTGGGCGAAGCCCAGCGTGAAGGGGTGGTAGGTGTGGTAGCCGTTGGTGGGGTAGAAGTCGATCCCGCCGGCGAAGCAGGTGCTGGGGCTGAGTTTCACCGTACCGAAGGGCACTGTCGCCCCCGGATAGAGCATCCCCGTAATCCAGGGGATGCCGCCGGTCCCGATGAAGGGGTCCACATAGGCGCCGAGTTCCCCTGTTTTCAGATCCGGCATGTCCGGCTTTTTCGGCAGTGCGCCCGTATTGAACAGGGCACCGAACAGGATGACCAGCGATAGAAAAAGTGCTTGCGCCTGTTGGAGAAGCCATAACATGATGCGTACCTCCCCGTGTTGGATTATGAAATGATTTCAGCGCCTAACATGAAAAATGTTGTGCGTCAGCGATATATCCTTTGCAGCACGAATTCGCAGGCGCGGGCGGGCAGTACGCGGCGCAGGAGCATCACGAGCTTATAGGCCGCGCCCACGGTGACGCGCACAGGCGGGTTCTTTTTTTGTGCCAGCCGCAACGCCGCGCGGGCCGCTTTTTCGGGAGACGCGCCGTTTTGCTCGTCCCGGGCCATGCGCGCCACAGCAGCCTCGCAGCTCCCCGCGTAGGGCGAACCCTCCGGCACCGCCATGCGCCGCGCCCCAGTGAAGCCGGTTTTCGTGTCGCCCGGCTCAATGAGCGCCGCCCGCAGGCCGAACTGCGCGCCCTCCATTCGCAGAGATTCCGCGTAGGTATCCAGTGCGTACTTCGTGGCGCTGTAATGGCTCTGGTAGGGCAGCGGCAGCCGCCCCGCTACGCTGCTCATGAAGAGCACCAGGCCGCCGCCCCTCCCGTCGCGCGCCCTGCTTCGCAGGGCAGGAAGGAATACGCGGTTGACCCGCAGCACGCCGAAATAGTTCACCTCGAACTGGGCGCGCACCGCCTCCTCCGGGGCATCCTCCGCCGCGCCCGCAATGCCCATACCCGCGCAGTGCAGCAGGATGCCCACCCCGCCCCGGGCCTCTATAAGATCCCTCGCCCGCAGCACCGAGGCCTCGTCGCAGACATCCATCCGTATGCCAATGATGGGCCCCTGCGCCGATTCCTCGCAGTGGCGCGACGCCGCGTAGACCGTAAACCCATTGCGGGCGAACAATTCCGCCGCCGCCAGGCCAATGCCCGATGACGCGCCGGTAATCAGGATGGATTTGCCGTAGGGGTAGCGCATGGGCTCATCTCCTATTCCGCACACGCCCGCCGCATAAAGCTAAGCGCGGCGGGCATTTTTTCCTCATCAAATATCCCGTGCAGCATCATGTCCCCTGGGAAGCGGCTCTCGGCCAGCAGGCGGGCAAACAGCGCGTAGTCAACGATTCCCTCGCCCGTCGCGCAGAAGTCGATGCCCTCCGATTCCCGGATATCCTTGCCGTGGGCGACGACGACATCGCCGCCAAAGAGGGCGAACGCGTGGCGCATGGCGGCGTCCACATTGGCGCGCTTTGCCTCCCCAACGTGAAACAGGTTGGCGCAGTCCATGACCATCTTCAGCCGCGCGGAGCCGATCTCCTCCATGGCGCGGCGGGCCTTCTCGGGGGTGTCGACGACATTGGCCGCTTCGGTCTCGATGGCCAGCACGATACCGTGCCGCTCGGCGATGGCCGCGAGGGCTCTCATGACCTCGATCATGTCGGCCCAGGCCGACGCTTCGCCGTTTGAAGCGTGGGGTGACCACAGGTAATCCGGGTTTCGTGTGCCGCTGCACAGGGTGATGATCGGGCAGCTCAGCTTCGCGGTGGCGGCGGCGAGAACCTCGAACCGCTTGACGCCCTCAGCCCGGACGGCCGGGTCGGGGTGCGCCGCATTGAAGGTGCCATTGACCGCGCCGATGGGTAGGCGGGTACGCTGCGCCTCGGCGGCCACGAGGCGGATCAGCGAATCGTCTATGCGCTCGGGTATCTCGATCTGGCCGCTGGGAACAAAGCGAGACTCTGTCACATCGGCGAAACTGAACTGCACCGTGTCAAAGCCGCAGCCGCGGATCCGGCCAAAGAGCTCCGCCGCCGGCATGGTCCCAAAATCCGTGGTGCATACGCCAATTCTCATGTCATGCCTCCTGTAAAATCAAAAGATATCCTGAATCAGCCGAATCAGCAGCCCGCCGAAGATGTAGTCAACGACAACGACAGCCGTAAGGCGCGCCGCAAGGCTATATAGCTGGCTTGGCAGGGTGCGCAGGGGGTCTGTCGGGCGCTCGGCCTGACTTTCGGCAGGCACGGCAGGCAGCGTTTTTTGGATGGTGAACTCGTCGCGCGGCGCGGCTGTATCCGTGCCGGGGTCATAGAGGCTGGCGCGGTATTTCAGCGTATCGCCGTCGATCTCTATGTTGGCGAAGGTGGGACCGTGGCCGCCGATCTGGCCGGCCGTGCCTGGCATGACGTAAATCGTACCGTCCGGATCGGTGAACAGGCGGTCCTCGCAGCGCTCGTAATCCGCGGTCCCGTGGCCCTTGAGCGGCGCGCTGCGGGTGTAGCTGTGCTTGTGCCCGCTGAGAACCAGGTCGATGCCCAGCATGTCGCACACCGGGCCCAGGGCGCGGCGCAGAGCGATGACATCCGGCGAGACCTCGTTGTGGAAATAGATCGGCTTGTGGGTCATGAGGATCTTCCACCGGGCATCGGAGGCGTTCATGTCGTTGATGAGCCAATTGAGCTGGCCCTCGCCGATGTGGAGCCAGTCGTTGGTATTGAGCACGGCGATATGGGCGTCTCCGTAATCGAAGGAGTAGTAGACGCCGCTGGAGTTGGTGCAGCTGTACTGCTCGGGCAGGGTGAAGGTGTTGCGCATCCGGCCAAATTTGAAAACGCCGTCATGGTTCCCGGTCACCGGCATGAGGGTGCTCTTCGCGTTGACGCCCTCCATTTCCTCGAAGAACATGTCCCATTCCCTGTTGGTGCTGTTCTGGGTCAGGTCGCCCAGGATGGCGTAAAAACCGGCGTCCGGATACGTCTTAAACGCCGCGTTGAAGATGTTGTTGGAGAGCCGGAAATGATCCCGCGCAGTGCCTTGGGTGTCGCCGCCGACGATGAAGCTCACGGGCACACCCCTGCCCGGGTCGGTCCGGAACGTGCCCTCGTAGTCCCCGATTTGGTAGCTGTACTGCTTGCCTGGCTGCAGGCCGTCAACGACAACGCAGTGCGCCCAGGCCCCCAAGTACCAGGTCGATTTGCCGGTATAGCTTTCGCCGTTCACAGTGACGTTGCTTTCGGCTTTGGCGTCGGTGTACCAGTGGAAGCCCTGGGCGCCGGGACCGTAGAAGGTTGTCACGACCCGGGTGACGGCAGGCTCTTCCGCCGCTGCTGCCGCAAATGCGAAGCAGCCCAGCAGCAGGGCTATGCCTAGGATGATAGCGGATAATTTACGCATGGGATGATCCTCCTGACGATTGATTGGGACTATATTCTCCCCATCATTTTATTGAATGTGTCCGCAATGGTTTCCGCCGTCAAAAAGCCCAGCGAATTCGTCTCGTGGTAATGGTTTGAGCCGTGGCGGCCCTTCCCCTTGTCCAGGTAGGGCGCGGTCTCGTGCAGCATGAAGTCATTGGGCGCGATGATATAGCCCGTCATGTCGTTCGTCACGCCGAAGACAAGCAGGTTTTCATCGCCCGCGATCTCGCACAGAGGCGGCGGGTTGATCTCCGCACCCAGCCCGGTCGCGCTCGTTTCCGCCGGGGCATAGCCGCCGAAGGCGAGTTCGGGCTTCATCTCGCCCGGGAGGAGTAGAATCGGCTGTTTACCGAGCCTGATGTAGGTCAACTCGGTCTGCAGCGCGACGCCCAAATCCCCCTGGTCGCAGGGATATTTCTCCGCGTTAATGATCTTGAGGAGCCCCATCAGCGCGAGCACGCCGTTGTCGATGGGCGAATAATACGGCTGGCACAGCACGGTGATTCCGGGCTCCAGCTGCTCGTCGTTGTCGATGGAGAGCGCGGCCGCCGCGAGGGTCTCTCCCTGCAGGACCGTGCGCTCGAACCTGTCGTCGCTGCCATACCCGCCCGCATTGATCGAAGCGATCGCACCGGCCGTGAAGAGCACGTTGGTCTCCCTTATTTCGTTGATTTTCTCGCGCAGATAGTAGGGATAGTCCGCGCTTACGTTTGCGTTTTGTTTGCCCAGGGTGTTCGGGTGCGCCCCGAAGTTCAGCAGCCAGGTTTCCGCCGAGCCGTCGTCGGGCACGAAGCGTATCCTGCCCAGCACATCGCGGGGCACTGTGGGCTTCCGGCCTTCGCTCACCGCCTCGGGCACATGAACTGAGCCTGTAAACAGCTTGCCTTCGCGCCTGTTTTCATATGCCTCGACGCACGCATTTTGAATGCTCTTTAGGAACATGTCCATGAACGCGGGATCCTTGCCATCGCCGGGGATCGGGCCATATTTCGCTTTGCCCCAGTATCCCAGGGTGTCGATCCCCGCGTGCGTGTGCGTGCAGGAGATGTTGATGGACTTGCAGTTCGATTGCCGGGCAAACGCCGCCAGGGATTCACGCACGCGGTTCACCTCGCATCGCGAAAGCCCGATGCAGTCGGCGCTGACCAGCAGGATGCCCCCGCCGCCGCGGGCGGCGATGGCGCCGCAGCCGATCCACATCGCGCTGACGGTCATGGGGTCATGTACGCCGGTCACGCGGTTGCCAGTTTTGAACCCCGCCATCCAATATTTCTTTGCGTTCCCCCCGCAGGGATTGGTGACATCGCCGGGCATCGTCTCGCGCCGCGCGAAGCCCACGATGAAATTCTCTCCCTGTAGACGCACCGGCTGTGCCTCGGGGATCGCCGGGGCGGAACCCTTCTTCTTCAACCTCCTCCCGCTTCTCACGGCGATTTTGCGCACGCCCCACGCGGCCAATGATACCAAACTCATGCTTGTTTCCTTCCATCTGTTATTTAGCTAGTATAACACGAATCTGTGCGGTTGTCTATCAAAAATGTTAGGGCTGCTGCTTCCCTGATTTGCTGCTTGACCTTAGGTATTTGAGGAGCCCCGCAATCAAGCGGGGCACATGTGCGAAGCCCCCTAACCCCCCACGATCCCGACGCACACCTTGCCGTGTTCATCGAGCGTAGTGAAGCAGATTCGCCCCGCGTCCGGGCTGAACTGCGGGTGCGGGTGGCAGGGGTGCTTCCAGGTGGACGCCGCCCGCGCGACCAAGGTTTCGGTACCACGTTCTAAGTCTATGCAGATAACCTCGCAGTCGTCGTCTGGGGACAGGGTATCCCAGTCGGGCGCGGTGTCGGCGACAAGTTTTTTTCCGTCCGCCGAAACGCCCGCGTGCCAGTACCGGAACCCCGACGCAACTAACGTGATCTCGGAGGTTTGGAGATCCACATAGCAGATTCCCTTCGGTGCTGTCAGGGAGACCTGGTACTTCACGAAATACATCCCCTTGCCGTCCGGCGCCCACATCTCATGGCCGAAGCAGTCGCCGAGGTCGCCGTCCGGGGTCAGGCTCTGCTTCGCGATGCACCTGGCGGTCCCGGTCCTGCCGTCCGCCACCCACAGCCGGTTGCTGATGTATTCGGTGTTGCCCTCGTGGGCGAAAAACAGCAGGTTTGGGTCCGTGGGGCAGATCATGACGTGGTCGATGACAGGGAACGGTTCCCGGAAACGTTTCCGGTATACCTCGCGGCAATCCCCGGTGTGCGTATCGCACACCCAAAGCGCCGCGGTTCCGTCCGGAAGGTTCATCCGCATACCGACATAGCGCCCGTCCTTCGTGACCTCCTCGTCGGTGAGGGGAAAGTCGGTTTCGCTGCGCCACACCTCCTGCGCTGCAGCGCCCGCGATATCGCCCACAAACAGGGACGGGCCTTTCAGGAAGTAGTACCGGCTGCCGTTCACGACGGGGAACCGGGCTGCGCTCTCGCACAGTTCCCGCTCCTCGCCCGTCTCGATGTCATACAGCACATGCGTGTGCGGCGCGCCGTCCTCCCATTTCGCCAAAACAAGGCGATTGTTGTCGAACCATTTGTTGCTGGTGTAGTATCCCGCGTGATAGTTGTATTGCGCGCTGCCGATATATTTCACCTGATCCATGCTATGCATTCCTCCCGCTTTCATGCTTGTTATATAAATCCAGCAACGTATCCGACAGATTCGGCACGTAATACCGGTTGGCCGCCCGGTCAAAGACGACTTCCTGGTCAAAAGCTTTAAATTCTACTGTTTCAAAAATATGGTCGATCACGCTGGCGAAGGGCCGCGTGGTCATGACGGTGCAAACAGGTTTTTCTGCCCCCGGCGCGCCACCCAGCCAGCGGATGGTATTGACGATCTTTTTTTGCTCCTGTTCGGGAGTGTTGAGCGCTCCGTACTGTTTGCTTGTGCCGTCCGGCAGCCTGGCGGATAGCAGCCCGTGCTCCCTGGAGAAATCGCAGGTGATCACGGCTTTTTCGCACACAAGTTCAAATATGGGGTCGATGTTGCGGTCCGCCGCGTGGGATGCGATGAACAGCAGGGGCTGCCCCTTTGCCGTCCATGCCTTTACGACGCAGGAGTCGAAGGTTTCAATGGGATTGGCCCTCCGGCAATCGGCCTGTATTTCAGCCACCTCCGCCGCAGTATCCATACCGTCCCCGAGCAGGAACAGCAGGTTGTTCAAATAATGGGCGGTGGCGTTGCTGGCGACGCTGTCGTAGATATACGCGCCGTCCCTGCTGCGGCGCTTGCCGGCCCAGCCGGTGGAGCGGTGGTAGTAGCTCACGTCCCGGTTCCACAGCACGATCGCTTTGCCTGAAAGCACCCGGCCATATGCACCGCGCAGGAGGTCCCGTTTCAATTCGAGGATCGGGTCCGCGAACGACCACTGGAACCCGATGAAAATATCCTTTTGATAATACGCCTCGTATTCGTGCATCTCCAGCAGCTCGCAAAGCCGCGCCGCCGCCGGTTTTTCGCAGAGGACGGTGCTGCCGTTTCTCATCGCTGTCTCGCACATGGGCCTATGCAGGTGGATCGGCGCCGAGATGATAACCAGCTCTGCCGTACCCGCCGCGTAAAAATCGTCCAAGCTGTCATAATACGGGATGTACAGGCCGGCCAACGCCGCTTTGTCCTCCTCCCTCAAAAACGGGTCGATCACCGCCCGGAACGTGTAATCCAACCGGTGCGGGTTTTGTATCAGAGCATCCGCGTAAAATTTCCCGTAGCCACCCCACCCAACCAGAACCACATCGATTTTGCGCATACGTTTCCTCCTATAGACGGACGATTGTTCCGGTGTCGGACGACTCCATGGTTTTCAGGGCGGCATAGGTCGTGTACATACAATCCTCTGTCGTCAGGTACGCGGATTCGCCTATGCGGATATACCGCAAAAATTCTTCGAATATCAGCGGCGGCTCCAGCAAGGGCAGAACCTCCGCCCCGCCGCCGTGCACATACCGCACCTCGCCGCCCGTCACCTCGATCACGCCATGCGTGCCAACAATCCGGAGCCGGTCGTCGCCGTGGGTTTCGGCGGCGGCCGGGCGGTAATAGTCGCAGGTGAAGGCCGCGAGGACGCCGTCCTCCATCTCGTAACAGCAGACCGCCGTGGTTTCCAGGTCGCCGAGACCGCGGTTGAAGCCGTTGCTCGACCTTGCGAACACGGTCTCAAAATTCTTGCCTGACGCCCGGTAGATCCGGTCGATGGCGTGGATTCCCACCCAGGACAGCGTCCCGGCATAGGTCTTGCGGGATTTGTAATAGTCCGGGCGGACGCCCAGCTTGTAGGATTTCCTGGCGTCTATCAGCCGCACCGTGCCGGCAAGGCCGTCCGCCGCTGCCCGGTACGCCGTATGAAACGCCGGTTCGAAGCGTTCGGTCAGCATGGTATACAGCTTTGCCCCGCTGTCCCGCAGCGCCCCTGAGACCCCTTCAAATTGCTCCATGGTGATTGCGGCCGGCTTTTCGCAGAACACGTGGATGTTTTGCGAAAGCGCGTATTGCGCCGCTCCCGCATTTTTATCCGGGAGACTGCTGGTGACGGCGACGTCAGGCTTTTCGCGGTTCAGCATTTCAATGTAATCACCGTATACGCGGACATTTTGGTTTACCAGCGCCAGACGTTCCTTCAGTTGGGCGATGTCCTCCTCTGGCTCACAGCATATGGCGGTGACGGCGGCGTCATCCGCCTGTTTGAGATAGTCCAGGACGGTATGGATATGCCCCTGCGCGCCGTACATGCAGATCTTCATAACGCTCCCTCATACGCCCGCAGCCATTCCGCAATGGCTTGGGCCTCATATTCCTTTGGTATACTCCCAATGATCGCTCCCAGCTTCCCGCCTTTGGCGGCGGCGCCCGCCAGCTTGACGAGCAGCGGCAGGTGGTCGAGATTGCGTGCAAGCAGCTTCATGGCGACCTGCGGGCCGTCGATGTTATCTATGGAGATAATTCCGCGCCTGAACATCACGTCAACCTGTTTGGGGCGCAGGGTCAGCACAGCGCGTGTCAGCATCTCCGATGCCGCACGCTCTTTTGCATCCTTGGTGCCGAAGCCCACCAGAGCGGGCGGTTTTTCGGTGAAGGCGCGGACCTGGTAGTTCCACAGTTTTTCCACGCTGAAGTCTCCGCGGCAGTGCTCCAACAACACCTCGGCCAGCAGTTTTCCCTGGTCTATGGCCGAGCATATGCCAGAGCCACAGAAGGGGTCGGCCATATAGGCGCTGTCGCCCACGGCGGCGTATCCGTTCGCCACCATCATTCCCAGGGGGCGGCGCAGAGGGATTGTCGCGAACCCGCCGCGCAGTCGCTTGCGGCCCAGCAGAGGCTCGAACTGACGTAAATCTTCCAGCGCGCCGTCGATATCCGCCTGCGTCAGCGGCTCGCCCACTTGCCCCACAAGGACATCCATGGAATCCCGGTACGCGATCACCCAGGAGATCCCCTTGCGCCCCTGGTGGCCCAGGATCGTCTTGTAAGAAATTTGCAGGTCGGGGCCGGGCAGCCGTTCCAGATAGCCGCGCCAGACATGGAACAGCTGCGCGGGTTCCAATCGCACGGGGAACAGGATGCCCTCTGGCATGTTTTCGCGTACAACGGAAAGCCCCCCCGCCGCGTCGATAACCATGTCGGCGGACAGTTCCTTTTGTGCGCCCCCCTCCCGAACAAGCAGGCCGCACACCCGGTTATCTCGCACTAGAGGGCCGCTGATTTCCGTCTCAAAGGCGAAATCCACACCGGCCTGACGGCAGGCGGCCACCATGCTGGCCAGCAATTCCCGCCGTTCAAAACATGCCTCCATTGTGACGGGTTCATCCGGCGGCAGCTTGGGCCAGCGCTTGCTTGGCCCAAACAGCGTGTTGTTCCAGGGCTGCACCTTGCTGCTTTCCGGCAGGGCACGAAAGCCATTGCGCTCCAGCACACCGAATTCAAAAACGTCCATCCAGTCGTGGCCCAGCATCGCCTCAGGCTGCCGCTCCACCACCATAACGCGTTCGCCCGCCCGGGCCAGGTGCATCGCCGCGCAGAGGCCGCCGTGCCCCGCGCCCGCTATCAGAAAGCCCGCCATACTGAATCCTCCTGTTGCTTGCAGTTCTCCGATGCATGTCTCAGTTTTCCACATTATAGCACAGATTCGTGCCATGTGCAATCCTTTTCTATATTGCCTGCATACTGAGCTTGTTTGAAATTGCTTGATATATAAAAAGCTACACGTTCCGAGCCTTGTAGACCCTGGAAAATGTAGCTTATAACATGGCGGAGAGCAAGGGATTCGAACCCTCGAACGGTTTTAGGCCGTTACACGATTTCCAGTCGTGCTCCTTCGACCAACTCGGACAACTCTCCACGTCCGTAGTATTATACCAGAGCCGGCGCAAAAATGCAAGCACTATTTTTCGCTGCGGAACTCCAGCGCGCCGGTCTCCGGATTCAGGCGGCGGTAGTAGCAGTCGCGGTGCTCGCCCCGGACGTTTTGGGTGTGGCAGATGCCGCCGCCCCGCGGCTCCACGAGGTAGACCAGGGAGTTTTGCTCGCAGTTGACGCGGATCTCCCGCACGGCGAAGGTGTTGCCCGAGCCCTCTCCCTTGCGCCACAAGCTTTTGCGCGAGGTGCTCCATAATACGAGCATCCCCGTGCGTAAAGTCTCGCGCAGGGCCTCCTCGTTGGTGTAGGCGACTAGCAGCACCTCGCCTGTCGCGGCGTGCTGCACCGCCACGGGAAGGACGTTCTGGCCCTGCACGCGGTTGAGCTTGTCGAAATCCAGCTGGAGCTGCGTGGTTTCCTCGATGGGCATAGCGGTCGTCTCCTTCGGCGTTGTGTTGTCAATCATTTGGCAAAAGATAAAAATACAGGGCCGTCTCCCCGCGATACTCGTGCGCGTCGTAGACGCGGCGGTCGATGCCGCCCAGCTTGAACCCATATTTCAGATAGAACCGGCAGGCGAGGAGGTTCCAGTCCTGCGTCTCCAGCGAGACGCCGTGCAGGCCTTTTTCCTTGCCCCAGGCCACCGCCGCGTCCATGAGCATGGTCCCGACGCTGTGCCCCCGGTGTGCCCGGTCAATGGCGAGGTCGTCGATGAACGCGTTGCCGTTCCAGCGCTTGCAGACCCGCAGGCTGCCCACGCATGTTCCGCCGTGCATCGCGAGGAACGCCGCCTCGTCCGGGTTGTCAACATACGTCATGGGGTCAAAGGCGTCGTCCGGATAGGTCTTTTCGCGGGGCGCGTCAAGCATCTCCTCGGACAATTTCCACGCCTGGCCGTCGTATGCCGGGACGAGCCTCCCGATGATCTCGAAGGGCTCCTCGGGCCGCGGCAGAAGCGGCAGCATGGATGCGTCAAAGCGGACGATCGTGTAGGCCATACAGAAAGCCTCCTTATTGGGCCATTATAGCATGCCTCGCTGAAAAAAGCAACAAAAGCCTTGCGTTTTGGCGCGCGGGGCGGTATAATTATTATGTAGCAGTATGGATTGAAGGAGGGCCTATGAAACGCAACGCCTTGATGGATACCCTGCGCCTGGAGGTCGCCCTCTTCGTGGTGCTCCTCCACGCGCCGCTGCCCGGGGCGTTCGGCGAGAATATCAAGCCCATCCTGCGCTGCGCGGTGCCGTTTTTCTTCATGGTGTCGGGCTACTGGCTCTTCGACGAGGACCCGGCCCGGATGCAGGCGCGCCTGGCGAAGCAGGCCAAGAAGATGGCCCTCCTGCTGGCGGCCAGCTGCGCCGCGTTTTTCGCGATGCACGTGGCATATTCCATGTTCATCGAGCGCACAGGATTTGTTGCCCCCTTCCGTGCGCTGCTGGATTGGCGCACCGTCGCCTCGTTCGCCATCTGCAACAACACGGACCTGTTCTGGCCGGGCGGGTCGGCGCACCTGTGGTTCCTGGCCGCGCTGCTGTACGTGCTGCTCCTGCTGCGCATGGCGCTAAGGAAAATCCCCCTGCGGCGGCTGTACCCGCTGATCCCCATGCTGCTGGCCGCGGCGGTCCCCCTGGCGCTGCTGGCGGCGCGCACGATCGAGGCCGTGCAGGAGCGCGACATGGTCACCCGCAATTTCCTCTTCACGGGGCTGCCCTGCGTGCTGGCGGGCATGTGGCTGCGGCAGAACGGGGAGAAGCTCAAACGCGCGCCGGACTGGCTGGTTCTCCTGCTGCCCGCCGTTTTCGCGGGGGTCTGCGTGCTGGAGCGCGCCACGGCTCTGCGCAATCCGTTCGAGCTCCCGCGCATCTTCTTCGCCGCCGGCCTGGTCCTGCTCAGCGCCCGCTTCCCGGCGGCCACAGGGAAGAGCTTCCTGCCCCGCTGGGGCGAGCGGTATTCCCTGACGATCTACATCGCGCACTACCCGATCGTCTCCGCGCTGAAGTGGCTTGCCGGCCGCGGCCTGCCCGGGCGGGTGCTGGACTGGGGCGGGGCCGCGATCGCCTTTGTGGCGGCGCTGGGGATGGCAATGATCTGGCATTATATCAAAGATAAATTTTTGAGGAGGCCGAAGAAACATGTATAAAGACCCAAAACTCATGGAACTCACCACCTGGTTCGGCGACTGGTTCCTGGACGGCACAACCCCGCAGGCCGGCCGGATGACCCAGGCGCTCCACCCCTACACGGAGATGTTCTCGCCCATCCAGATCAACAAACTTACCGTCAAAAACCGCCTGGTGATGGCGCCCATCGGCAACATCTCCATGTGCGAGGAGACCGGGCGCCCCAACGAGAAGATGATCGCCTACTTCGCCGAGCGGGCCAAGGGCGGCGTGGGGCTCATCGCCACGGGGCTGATCCCCGTGACGCACCACATCGACAACTCCCTGACGGAGCTCGGGGACCTGAGCTATTTCCCCCGCATCGACCGCAGCAGGACTGTGTTCGCCGGTTGGAGGGATTTAGCGCAGCGCTGCCATTCTTACGGCGCGCGTACTTTCGTGCAGCTCTCGGCGGGGCTGGGCAGGGTCGGCAACCCGCAGTGCCTGCTCAACAAGTACAAATTCCCGGTCTCCGCCTCCCTCAACCCGAACTTCTACATGCCGAATGTGCCCTGCCTGCCCCTGACGGACGGCAAGATCAAGGGGATCATCAAGGCCATCGGCCAGGCGGCGGCCGACGCCAAGGCCGCGGGGCTGGACGGTGTATACCTCCACGGGCACGAGGGCTACCTCATCGAGCAGCTGCAGAACACGGCCTTCAACCGCCGCAAGCTCGGGCGCTACGCCGATTGGCAGCGCTTCGGCGTCGAGATGGTCGAGTATATCCGCGAGCGCTGCGGCAAGGACTACCCCATCATGTTCCGCATCGACCTGTCGCTGGCGCTCAACGAGACCTACGGCAATCGCATGGACGGCACCTACATGAAGAAGTTCAAGAACGGCCGCACGATGGAGCAGACCCTGGCGTACCTGAAGAACCTGGTGCAGGCCGGCGTGGACCTGGTGGACGTGGACCTGGGCTGCTACGACAACTGGTGGCTGCCGCATCCGCCCGAGGGCATGCCGCCCGGCTGCTACCTCGACCTGGCGCGGATCACGAAGGAGTATTTCGAGAAAGAAAAGGTTCTCTCCAACGCGGGCCTGCCCGTGCCTGTGGTGGCCGTGGGTAAGCTGGGCTACCCCGACCTGGCCGAGCGCGCTTTGCGCGAGGGCAAGTGCGACATGGTGATGCTCGGCCGCCCCCTGCTGGCCGACCCGGAATGGCCCAACAAAGCCCGCACGGGCCGCGTGGAGGACATCACCCCCTGCATCGGCTGCCAGGAGGGCTGCATCAACGAGTTCGTGGAGGGCGGGCACCCCCAGTGCGCCGTCAACCCACGCACGGCCTTCGAGGATATCTACCCCGCCATACCCGCCGCTGCCGAGAAGAAGCAGAAGATCGCTGTCATCGGCGGCGGCCCCGCGGGGATTACCTGCGCGATCACCGCGGCGCGGCGCGGCCACAGCGTCACGCTCTTTGAGAAAAACGGCGCGCTCGGCGGGCGCGTGATCGCCGGGAGCATTCCCGGCATCAAGCTCGATTTCGCGAACTATTTGCAATACCTGCGGCGTTGGGCGGAGAAGGCCTCGAAGGAATACGACCTGAAGATCAAACTGAATACGGAGGCTACGGCCCCTATGGCCTTTGGGGCCTCCGCGCAAAACCTCAAGGGCTTTGACCAGATAGTCGTCGCGGCCGGCACGCAGGACGCCGAGCTGAGGCAGCCGGGATACGAGCAGGCCAAGCCCCTGCAGGCCGTGGAGGTCCTGGAGCACCCGGAGAAGGTCGACGGCGCGAAGAATGTGGTCATCATCGGCGGCGGCACGGTGGGCTGCGAGCTGGCCTATCACCTGGCGAAGGAGAAGGGCAAGGAGGTCACGGTCATCGAGATGCAGACCGACTTCATGAAGGGCATCTGCACCGCCAACCGCGGCTACCTGCTGAAGTATCTCTACGACGCGGGCGTGAAGCTCATGAACTGCACGGCGCTGGTGTCTTATGGCCTCTACGGCGTCACCGTGCGGCGCAACGCCTCCAAGACCGTGCCGGACCCCTATGTCAGCTGGACGCCCATCCTGCCCGAAAACGTGCTCAACCCCCTGGCGCCCAAGCTCAAGGACGAGCCCGAGGAGGTCTTCCTGGAGGCCGACGCGGTGATCCTCGCAGCGGGCGGCCGGCCGGGCGAGGCGCTGTTCCACGCGCTGCAGGCGGCGTTCCCCAACGTGCCGGTGCACAACATCGGCGACAGCTTCAGGGCGGGGAAGGTGCTCGAGGCCACAAGGAACGGGTATGAGCTGGGGGTCAGGATTTAGATGCGTAAAGCCATAGCCCTGTCGATCGCCTGCCTGCTGCTGGCCTGCCTCTTCGCCTGCGGTCAGGCGCAGCCGGTTGTCGTCACGGCTGCCGAGACAACGACAGAGACTACCACTGAGACCACAACCGAAATCACAGCAGAGGTAACAACTGAGGCGGCAACCACAACCGAAACCACCACAGCGAAGCCGACCACCGCCCGTGGCCCGGCTGCGCAGGAGATTCTGGACAGCGGGGTATATACCATCCGGGGCCGGGCCGAGCAGGGGTCCATGGTGATCGTCTCCGACGGCGGCAGGTGGGCCATGGAAAATGAAATGGACTGGAACGCCATGGCGGAGCAGCTGGGCGGCGAACAGGCCGTGCAGGCCGCGCTGTTCGAAAGCAGCTTCGGCAATCAGTTCCGGATGGTGTACATGAACGACAGCGCCTACATGGTATTTCCCGAGCGGAAGAAGTATGTCGCGATGGGCTCGCTGCTTGATGTGGATATGGACAGTCCTCTGGCGGAGCTGCGCTGCGTGCAGGAGACGCCGTATATGCGCATCAAAATGGGGCAGGGAGCGGAGGCGCAGACCCTTGCGGTCACTTCGCTGAGCCCGATGGCCGACCAGCGTTACTTCAGCCTGGACGGGTTTCAGGCCATGTCTCTGTCCGAGCTGGCGGTGCTGGGGGGAGGGTTTGGTCCTGCCGAGCCTGCGCGCCCCGGCCTGTTCGGCCGCCTATTCCGTTTCTTTTTTTGATAAGGAGGACAACCATGCGTAAACCTATCACTTTATTATTCATCTGCCTGCTGCTGGCCTGCCTCTTCGCGTGCAACGAGGCGCAGCCGGTGATCGTCACGGCTGCCGAGACAACGACAGAGACGGCGACCGAAACTACAATCGAAATCACGACAGAGACAACAACTGAGGCGGCAACCACAACCGAAACCACCACAGCGAAGCCAACCACCACGCGGGCCCCGAGCGCACAGGAAATCCTGGACAGCGGGGTATTTACCCTCCGGATGCGTACGGAGCAGGGCGTTGTGTTGTATGTTTCCGACGGCGACCGGTTTGTGAGAGAAAGCGAAACGGACTGGAGGGCGATGGCCGAGCAGGTCGCCGGGCAGCTCGGAGGCGGCCGCATTGAGGAGCAGGTCGCATTTGCCGAGGCCACCTTCGGCAAGAAGAGCCGGGTGTTATACACAGCCGAAAGCTTTTACATGGTGTACCCGGACAGGAATTGGTATTTCGACATGAAGGCGATCGATGAGGAGATCCCGATCGCCGAGGCGCGGCGGGAATTGGCGGACCTGGACCCATCGGACATCATTTCGATACAGCCCAAGGCGGAGCGGAGCTATTTCAGCCTGAAAGGCTACGAGGCAAAATCCTTGACGGAATATGCCGGTTATTTCGGCACGCTGGGCGAAATGAACGCCGTGGCGCGCTCCGGTCCTTTTGGCCGCCTGTTCCGGTTCTTCTGATGATGAAGGGGGATAATCATGCGCAAAATAATAGCACTACCGATTGCATGCCTGTTGCTGGCCTGCCTGTTTTCTTGCGGGGCGGTTGAGCCTGTTGTCGCTACAACCATCGAAACAATCACAGAGATAACCACCACAACAGAAATCACAACAGAGACTACAACAGAAGCAACAACGACCACCCTTCCCCCAACCACCACGCAAGCCCCTACAACAATTACCACAACCCAAAAGCCAACTGCCATCACTACCGCCACCCAGCCCCAAAACGTCGTGCCCAAGCAGTACGTCGGCAGCGCGAAGAGCGGCCCGCTCACCTGGGAGGAGTACCAGCAGGCCCGTGGCGTGGCGGCGACGCTCACGAGCAAATACAGGATATATCCCCTGGAGCTGCAGGTGCAGGGGGTATATAGTGAACTGCGCGCCATGTTCGAGGCCGGGATGGAATACTCCATGGAGGCCCCGCACTACGCCGACCCCTACGGCTACCTGGTCCTGAAGAGGGCCTCCTGCGCGGGCTCGGCGCGCACGGCGGGCCTGTGCCTGGACGTGCTGGGCATCCCCTGGGAGCATGTGAACCCCGGGGCCTTCACGCACCAGTGGGCCCGCGTGAAGGTGGGCGGCGAATATTGGATCTGCGACCCCTACGGGATGTACGTGGGCCCGGAGCCCGCGCCGTATAAGCACCCGTATTTTGAAACGTGAAAGGAACATCAGTGAAAAAGCATGCGAAGCCTCCCCGCAAAAAACGCGTTAAAAAGGCCAAAACGCGCAAGTTCCTGCTGAAAAAGCCGACGGCCAAGCAGGCCGGCGCCCTGGCGATGGACCAGCTGTTCTATTTTGTGGGCTGCTGCTGCAACGCCGCGGCGCTGATCATGTTCGCCCTGCCCAACAAGGTGGCGCAGAGCGGCGTCTCGGGCATCGCGGTCATCATCAACCACTTTTTCCCCCGCATCCCCCTGGGCGCGGCCAACCTGGCGCTCAACGCGCCCCTCGCGGTGCTGGCCCTGATCTTCCTGGGCTGGCGCTTCGTCTCCAAGACGCTGCTGGTGGTCGTGGAATTCTCCGTCATCGTGGACCTGATGCCCAGGGTCATCCCCTTCACCTATACGCAGGACCGCCTGCTGGCCACCGTGATCGCCGGGGTGCTCTACGGCCTCGGCTCGGCGCTGATCCTCATGCGCGGGGCCACCAACGGCGGCACGGAGATCATCGGCCGCCTTGTGCGCAAGCGCCGGCCCGACATCTCCTTCGGCCGCGTGCTGATGGTGCTCAACTATGCCATCATGATTGGGGGGGCTTTCGCCTTCGGCAATCTCGAATCCGTGTTCTATGCGGCCGCCATGCTGTTCCTGTGCTACCGCGTCGTCGACGCCATGCTCTACGGCGTGAACAACGGCAAGATGTTCTACATCTTCTCCGAACGGGCCGAGGAGATCGCCAAGGCGGTCATCGAGCAGATCTCCCGCGGGGCGACCATCATCAAGGGCAAGGGCGTCTTCACCGGCGAGGAGCGGGAGATGCTCATGTGCGTGGTGCACCGCAGCGAGGTGGCGCCGTTGCGCCGCCTGGTGAAGGAATACGACCCCAACAGCTTCATGGTCATCGCCGAGGCGCAGGAGGTCTTCGGGCAGGGCTTCAGCAAGCACGAATGAGGGAAGGGCTTCATGGACAATATCGCCATACACCGCGTCGACGTTGAAAATTGTGACCGGTTCATCCCCGGCATCGTCCATGTGTTCCGCGATGACGAGGTCGTCCCGTGGCACAGGCATGGCGGCTGTGTGGCATGGGTCGCGCGGCGCGCGGAACGCGGCTTGTATATCGCGGCGGCGTGCGATGGGGATCAGGTTGTCGGCTACAGCGAGTGGAACGAGACATACGACAGCGGCAGGCAACTCCTGTATCTCAGCATCATGCAGGTGGACTGCGGCCTGCGCGGCAGGGGGATCGGTACGGCGATGCTTGCCGACGGGGAAGCATACGCGAAACATGTCGGCGCGACACATTTGCGGACCGTCCCGGAGGACGAACGGGCGCATGCGTTTTATCGGAAATACGGCTTTGCCGATACCGACGATATATTTTACTGCGTTTGCCCCACAACAGCGAATTGTATTGAGGTTCCAGCGAAAGAGCCCGTGAACCTGACGGTTGATATGGTCAACACCCACGCGTTTGTCTTCGGGCTGTGCCAATCCTCCGGCAGCTTCATGTATCAGGTTGCCAACCACGACCCAGAAATCAGCGGATACACGGCGGTCACGGCGGGCCATCCCGACGGATATTTGCAGTTCAGGTACAAAAAGGGCGCAAAAAAAGCGCTGGCCCTTTACTGGAGCAATGCCGCCGTCACCGCCGGAACGATAGCCTCCATCCTCGCGCGCGGGCGTCGCTCCGGCTTTGAAGAGGTGGAATTTTACTTCAGGTCAAAATACAAGGGCCTGTTCGCAGGCCATCCCCTAATCCGCGAGAGCATAGAGATCGAAAGGAGCATATGATCATGGCATTCTTGGCGTTCCTCAACATGCTTTTCCTCAAGGCCGTCGGCTTTTTCCTGTCCGTCGTCCTGATGTGGGCCGCGCCGTCCGCATCCGCCACAACCATCGAGCCGAAGGACGCGCAGAACCTACGGCTGCAGTTCGGCGTGGTGGCGGACGTGCACATGGAGACCTTCGAATACTTTCGTTTCGATGGCTTCGCGAAGACGCTGAAGGACATGGGCAAAACCAGGCAGGACGCCCTGGTCCTGGTGGGCGACAACACCATGAACGGCCAGCCCACGGAGTACATCATGCTCTACGGCCTGCTCTCGCGATATAACTGCGCGAAAAACACCCTTGTGGCCATGGGCAACCACGACCTGAACATGGGCGCCTACGACACCCCGGACGCCATCGCCCGCCACAGCTTCTTCTACCAGTCCTACACCGGCCTGGCGAACGACAGGCCCTATTGCAGCCGGGAGATCAACGGCTACACCTTCGTCATCCTGGGCGACGAGGACCCCCACGAGGACTGCACCGCCACCATTTCGCAGGCGCAGCTGGACTGGCTGGCCGGAACCCTCGCCGCGGCCCCGGCGGGCAAGCCCGTATTCATCTTCCTCCACCAGATGCTCGGGCACACCTTCGGCGGATGGGGCGAGGTGGGCGAGCAGTCCGAGGCCATACGCGCGATTGTGGAGCGATATCCCAACGTGTTCATGTTCAACGGCCACGCACACACCCCGCAGAAGGTCAAGCAGATCGATGGCGTGACCTACGTCAACCTGCCCACGCTGCTCAGCGGCGGGGAGAACGGCGTCGGCTTCCAGGTGGAGGCCTACGCGGACAGGGTTCTTCTGCGGGCGAGGAACTATATCGCGGGCGAATGGCTGGAGGAATACGAGGTCATTCTGGATGTTTAAACGGCTATTCAAAAAATCGCCCCTGTTTCACCTGATCCTCATCGCCGTGCTGGCGGCGCTGGGGGTCGGGGTGAAGCCCGTGGTGTCCACCCTGGTGCACCTGGTCACCGGGCCGCTGTTCATCCCGGGCGGCGCGGTGGCCGGGGGGATCTACATGCTCTTCCTGGTGCTGGCGGCCTCGCTGACCGGGCTGCCGGGCGCGGGCACGCTGTGCGGGCTGTGCCAGGGCCTGCTGGCGATGGCGTTGGGGCTAGCGGGCTCCCACGGTGCGCTGAGCTTGATCACCTACACCCTACCGGGCCTGGCGGCGGACCTCATGTTTTTGATCTTCGCCCGGAGGGGCCCCAATCTGCCCGCCTGCTGCTTCGCGGGACTGCTGGCCAACCTCGCGGGCACGGTGTCCGTGAACCTCGTGTTCTTCTCCCTGCCGCTGGTCCCTCTGCTGCTGAGCCTCTCCGCGGCGGCGCTGAGCGGGGCGCTGGGCGGCGTGGGGGCGTGGGGGATCACAAAACAGCTGAAGAGATGGAACATCATTAAATGAGAAATGAGAATGCAGAATGCAGAAATCGAAGAAAAAATCGACCATCGTCGTCATCTCCGTTCTGGCGGTCCTTGCCATCGGCGTGGCCGTGCTGGCTGTGCTCAACGGCAAAAATGCCGCGGCAAAAAAACAACAGCTGAGCGAGGAATATTTTGTAATCACCGCCGATGAAATGGAATACAAGGTCACCGCGGAGGAATACTTGTCCCTCGGGCCGCGGGAGTTCGAGGCCAACTACAAGAAAAACGGCAAGGACCCGGAGACACGCACGTATACCGGCGTGCCCTTCGCCGAGGTACTGCAGGCCAAGGGCGTCGACCCGGCGGTCTTCGGCAGCGTGGTCTTTGCCGCGGCCGACGGCTATGTGTCGCCGATTCCCATAGAGAAGGCCCTGGACGAGGAGAACTGCTTCATCGTATTTGACGATGGAGGCGACGGGCCCTTCCGCATGATCCTGGCGAAGGACCAGTTCAGCCAGAACTGGTGCAAACTGTTGACGGACGTGACTCTAAAATGACCTACGCCCTGGAAACGAAAAACTTCACCTTGACCTACCCGGGCGCGCAGCGGCCCGTGTTCCCCCCCCTGGATTTTGCGATTGAGGCGGGCGAGGTTGTCGCCCTGCGGGGGGATTCCGGCGCGGGGAAGAGCAGCCTGCTGCTGTGCGCGTGCGGGCTGATCCCAAATAGTGTCGACGCTGAACTTATGGGGGAGATAGAGCTCTTCGGCCGCCCGCCGGGGGAGTACACCCGTGCGGAATTGACGCGGAATGTGGGCATGGTGTTCCAGAACCCCGAGACGCAGCTGTTCTGCGGCACGGTGGAGCTGGAGGCCGCCTTCGGGCTGGAAAACCTGTGCGTCCCGCCGGACGAGATGCGCGCGCGTGTGCGTAAAACCCTGGAGGCCGCCGGCCTGTGGGAGCGGCGCGGGGACCCGCCCTCGGTGCTCAGCGGGGGGCAGAAGCAGCTGCTCGCCCTGGCGGCGGTGCTCGCGCTGGGCCCCAAGCTGTTGCTGCTCGACGAGGCGCTCAGCCAGCTGGATGGGGAGGCCGCCGCGCGCATGATGGACGTGCTGCGGCAATTGAAAAGCGAGGGGCAAACGATGCTCTTCATCGATCATGATAATGACCGTTGCGCGTTCGCGGACCGGGAGGTTTGGCTGTGAGAATTGAAGCCATTGATCTCTCCTTTGCATACCCCAAGGGCGGGTTTCGCCTGTGCGGGGTCAACTTTTCCATGGGGGCCGGCGAAAGCGTGGCCCTCACGGGGCCCAATGGCAGCGGCAAAACCACCCTGGGCAAGCTGCTGTGCGGCCTGCTGAAGCCGCGGGGCGGGGCGGTGCTGTTCGACGGCGAGGACACGGCCAGGTGGAGCCTCGGCCGTCGGGGACAGCACATAGGCTACCTCTTTCAGGAGCCGGCGCGCCAACTGTTCGCGCCCACGGTGCTGGAGGACCTCACCTTTGCGCAGGAGCTGGTGGGCGTCCCACCCCAGGAGGCCGAGGCGCGGGCCATGGCGCTGCTCTCCCGCTTCGAGCTGGGCGATCTCACGCGGCGCAGTGTGCTCACCCTCAGCCGGGGGGAGCAGCAGCGGCTGGCCATCTGCGGGCTGCTGCTAAATAGGCCCGGCGCCCTCGTGTTGGACGAGCCCACCACCGGCCTGGACGCGCGGCGCAGGGAGATCCTTTCGGCGACCATAGAGGAATGCCTACGGGGCGGGACGTCCGTACTGCTGATCAGCCATGACGCGCAGTTTGTGCGGCAAAACGCGCAGAGAGTTGTGCGGATGGAGGACATAAACCATGCGTAAAACAGACCCGCGCGTTGTGTTTTTGTTCGTGTTTTTGCTCTCAACAGCCAGTGTGATTTTGCGCGAGGCACTGCCCCTTGTGCCGATTTTGCTTTCGGCTGCCGTTGCGGCGATATGTGCCAGGGCCCCCGTGGGGCAGGTGCTGCGGCGCCTGGCGGGGCTGTGGGTCACGCTGGCCTCCGTCACGCTGCTGCAGGCGCTCTTCAGCGGGGACCTCATCAAGGGCCTGCTGCTCGGCGCGGCGGTGCTGGAGCGCCTCGTGATCCTGATGCTCGGCGGGGCGATGCTGGCGGCCTACCCCGGGCACGCGCTGGTGCAGGGGATGCTGCAGCTGCGCCTGCCCTACCAGCTGGCCTATATGGTGAGCATCGGCCTGCGGTTCGTGCCGCAGTTCCGCGAGAGCTTTCAGGACTCCCTCGTCGCCATGCAGCTGCGCGGGGTTGAGCTCCGGCATATGAAATTCAAAACCAGGCTTAAGATATACACCTGGCTGCTCATGCCGACCATCGCCATGGGCGTATCGCGCGCCCGCGGGCTTGCCATGGCCATGGAGCTGCGCGGCTTCGGGGCGTACGAAAAGCGAAGCAGCTATGCCCCCCTGGCAATGCAAAAGCGGGACTGGCTGGCCTTCGCGGGTATCCTTCTATGGGCCACCTGTCTCACGGCGGGAGAAATATTGTTATGGAGGTGCGCCAAGTGAAAGTGTTCACCGTCGTCGGCACCAGCGGCAGCGGGAAGACCACCACCATCGAGGCGGTGGTTTCGGAGCTGTGCCGCAGGGGATACCGCGTGGGCAGCGTGAAGGAGATTCATTACGAGGCCTTCGCCATCGACCCCTCGCCCACGAGCAACACCCACCGCCACCGCGCCGCCGGGGCCTCGCTCGTCACCGCCCGGGGCTATACCGAGACCGACGTGCTCTACCCGGAAAAGCTGCCCATGCGGGCCATCCTGCGGCACTACGGGGACTACGACTGGGTGGCCCTGGAGGGCGTGGACGACCTGCCCGTTCCGGCGGTGATCTGCACGCCGGACAAGCTGCGGGACAGCGCCATCTGCGCGGCGGGCAAGCTCGGCGCTGAGGAGTATCAGGGCCTGCCCGCCTTCAACGCGCTGGAACACCCCGCCGCCCTGTGCGACTTTTTGGAGGCCAATGTGCCGGACTACCTGGAGTGCTACGACCCGGAGGACCCGGCCCCCGGCGCGGACGTCGCCCTGACGGTGGACGGAGAGGACATCCGCATGGTGCCCTTTGTGCAGAAGATTTTACGGGGCGCGGCCCTGGGCGTGGTGCGGGAGCTGGAGGGCTACCGGGAGGGCGCGGAGGTGGTCATACGGCTGAAGTGAGGTTCCGCTCCAAGCGCAACGAGGTCGCCTTGCGGGACGGCCTTGTCTATAAAAGGGTGAAGGATCCCCAAGCCGCGGCGCTGGAGGCCTCTATTTTGCGCGATCTGCGCGCCCGGGGCGTGGCCGTGCCGGAGGTCATCGATTGCCGGGACAGCCTCCTAACGCTGGAATACCTGCCGGGCGAGCCCCTGCCGGACGTCGTAGAGCGCGGCGGCTATGACCCCTCTGCCCTCGCGGCGGCCCTGTGCGACTGGTTCGCCGCGTTTTACGCGGGAGTTCCGGGGGAGCAGCGCGGGGACGTGAACGGCCGCAATTTCCTGTATGACGGCGAGGTGATACGCGGCGTGGACTTCGAGGAGCGCTGCTATGGCCCCAAAGCCCGCGACGCGGGGCGGCTGGCGGCCTTCCTCGGGACATACGACACCCGCGAAAGAGCCGGGCAAGCGGCTCTTTCGCAGGCGTTTATGCGAGGTTTTTCAGAGAGATTTCACTGCGAAATGGGTGAAATTCAAGCGGAGCGGGCATTGGAATGCGAGGCCATGCGAGAGCGGCGCGGCTAGGGCAGCAGGGCAAACATCTTCTGCGTGACGACCTCCACCGGCTCGGTCGCGCCGCACTCGAAGACCACGTAGCCCTCGTAGCCCGTCCCGGCGATGGCCTTGAAGACATTCTTATAGTTGATCTCGCCCGTGCCGGGCTCCTTGCGGCCGGGCACGTCGCCCGTGTGGAAGTGCCCGATCTCGTCGATGTAACGCCGGATGTTCTCGATGAGGTTGCCCTCGGTGATCTGCTGGTGATAGACGTCGTAGAGCAGGCGCACCTGGGGCGAGCCCACCTCCCGCACGATCTGCGCGCCCTCGGCGGAGGTACTCAGGTAGTAGCCCTTGTGGTTCACCAGGATGTTGAGGGGCTCGAGCACCAGCTGGATGCCGGTGCCCTTGATGACGGGCAGCGCGGCCTTCAGGGCCTCGACCACGTTCGCGTGCTGGACTTCCCGGGGCACGTCCGGGCGCTCGTTGCCGGTGGTGACCACGATCGTGGTGCAGCCGATGGCCTGCGCGGCCGCGACGGTCTCCCCCATGGCGCGAACGAAGGCTTCTTTGGCGTCCTCGTGCACGATGCCGTGCTCCCAGCGCATGAGCTCCGCCGTTTTCTTGTCGGCCGACTGCACGACGATGCCGGAGATCCAGCAGCCGGTCTCGTCGGAGGCGGCGCGGGCGGCCTCCAGGTCCTGCCCGAGCCAGTTCAGTGGCTCGATGGCCTTCCAGCCCAGCGCGGCGGCGGCCCGGATCTTTTCGGCGTAGGTGCCGGGGACCCAGCCCCCGCTGCAGGATAGTGTGAACATGCATTTCCTCCTTTTGAAGAGGCGGTTTTTCAGCCGCCTGAAATACTTTCTCATATCCCCAAGTCCTTATTGGCCGCCATGAAGATCTGCCGCTCCACGGCGAATTGCGCGCCGTGCCCCATCCGGTAGCCGCCGTGGTCGGTGATCACGAGGATCAGCCAATCCTCCCCGGCATAGGTGGGGCGGGCCTTCACGGCCTGGATGAGCTGGTAGCCGTAGTGCTCGGAGGCCACGAAGGCGTCCACATAGCCCGGGTTGATGTTGCCGAAGGCATAGTCGTGGCCCGCGTAGTCGCAGGCGTCCAGGGTGACCATGACCAGGTCGCTGGCGGGGTCCTGCACCTGCGCCAGCGCCGCGGCGCACAGCGCGCCGTCGCCCTGGTAAGCTTGGTTCAGCCAGTGCATGTTGTAGCCCTTCTCCTCGGCATAGGCCTTGTCGTGATACCAGACCGCGCCGGGGTGGGAGAAGTACTCGTCCCACGCGACCACGAGGGCGGCCCGCCCGATGGGCCTCTCCAGCTCGAACAGGTTGTTGAACAGCAGCTTGGGGGTGCCCTGGGCCTTGACAAGGCCGTTGTCGGTGACCCCGTGGCCCGTGCCGCCGCGCTCGTCGGCCCAGTGGCCGGTGAGCAGCGTGGTGAAGCCGACGCACGTGACGGTCTTCTGCAGGCGCGGGAGCTTCCCGCCGCAGTACACCTGATAGATCCCGCCGCCGTCCGTCTTGAGGGCCTGGGTGGCGCTTTCGGGGTCGTCCTTCGTGTTGACCAGGGCGTCGGCTCGCGCGCCGTCGTAGGCGACGATCAGGCACTTGGGCGCCTTGCCGTCGCTGCGCTCCTTGGCGAAATGCTCCACCACGATGCCGTGCATAGCGGTCTGCGGCAGGGCGCACTGCGCGCTGTTATCGAAGATGCCCGTACAGTTGAGCTCGGCCAGGTAGTCGCCCGGCACGGGCAGCGCCTGCCCCGTCCCGAACAGCACGGCAATGAACAGGACGGCGCTTTCGATGTACGCTGCGAGGACGCGGATGGGCTCAAACAAAAATGCCAACATGGATATCCCTCCTCTACAGTGTCACGGGCAGGCCCGTCTCCATGGATTCGTTGCAGGCCAGGCACAGGCCCAGGGTCTTCAGGGCGTCCTCATAGGGGGAGCGGATGGCGGAGGCGTCGCCGGTCTTCACCGCGTCGATGAACGTGCGGTTCATGGTGGTCTGCCAGTCGGCGGCCCGCTTCCAGTAGGTGATGTTCTCGGTCTTGGTCTCCAGCGTGACCTTGTCGCGCAGCTTGTAGCGGATGGTGCGGTCAGAGCAGTGAATGTTCATGCCGCTGACGTAGCCCGGCGAGCCGCTGCCCAGGTAGCAGCCGTTGAATATGGTGGCCACCAGGCCGCTTTCCATGGTGATGACCGCGGAGGAGTAGTCGTGCAGGTCGTAGCCCTCCATCTCGATGATGCCGCGGGCCCCGGCGCAGTAGACGCAAGCGGGCTCGCCGAAGAGGAAGCGCAGCATGTCGAAGATGTGGATGGACTGCTCCAGCAGCTGGCCGCCGCAGGTGGCGTACTTCGGATACCAGGGCGGGCCGGGCAGGCCCCCGACCCACGCGCCGTCCACCAGGCCGACCTTGTGGCCAGCCATCCATTCCCGGGCCTGCTCCACCAGGTCCAGATAGCGGTCCTGGAAGCCGATGCAGGTGACAAGATTTTTCTCCTTCGCCGATTGGCAAATTTCTTCAGCCATCTCCATGCTCAGCGCCATGGGCTTTTCGACGAACAGGTGGATGCCCCGGGCGATGGCCTCCCGCTCGATCAGGCCGTGCTCCCCGGGCGGCACGCAGACGTACAGCACGTCTGGCTTGGACGCCTCGAGCATCTCGATGTAATCGTCGTAGGCCGCCCCCTGCCCGGCGCGTTCGCATTTCTCCCGCGCCCGTTCGGGGATCACGTCCATGAAGCCGACGAGCTCCACGTCCTCGAAGTCCTTCAGGCGCTCGATGTGGGTCCACGAGCGCCCGCCGGTGCCGACAAACGCCACGCGAAGTTTTTGCATGCGGGTTCCCTCCTTCAGTGCGTGTAATAGATTTAGCTATATTATATACGCGCCCGCGGCAAAAGTCCAGCACATTTTAATAATTGACATATCGGCGCCCATATGGTATAAAAGTAGAATCCCACCCAATAAGGAGGAAATCATGAATATCAAGGACATCCTCTCCCTGCTTGAGCGCAACGGCAGGCTCACGGCGGCGGAGATCGCCGTATTCCTGGACGCGCCGGAGGCGCAGGTGCAGGAGGAAATCGCAAAACTGGAGCGGGAGCAGGTCATCTGCGGCTACGGCGCGTTCGTCAACTGGGAGCGCACGGACAGCGAGTCCCTCACCGCCCTGATCGAGGTGCGGGTCACGCCCTCGCGCGGGGAGGGCTTCAACCGCATCGCCGGGCGGATCGCGCGGTTCGACGAGGTCAAGGCGGTGTACCTCATGTCGGGCGGCTATGACCTGGCGGTGATCATCGAGGGCAGGTCGCTGAAGGACATCTCCTTCTTCGTGTCGGACAAGCTGTCGCCCCTCGATTCCGTGCTGAGCACGGCCACCCACTTCGTGCTGAAAAAATACAAGGACCACGGCGTGTTTTTCAGCGAGGCGGGCAGCGAGGATGAGAGGATGATCCTGTCGCCATGAAAAGCTTTGTCGCGCAGACCGTCCGGGACCTGCCGGGCTCCGGCATCCGCAAATTTTTCGACATCGCCACCGGGATGAGGGACGTGGTCTCCCTGGGCATCGGCGAGCCGGACTTCGTCACGCCCTGGCACATCCGGGAGGAGGCCATCTTCTCCCTGGAGCAGCGGCGCACGATGTACACCGAAAACGCGGGCAAGCCCGCCCTGCTGGAGGAGATCGGCTGCTACATGGCGGCACGGTACGGGCTGCGCTATGACCCGCGCACGCAGGCGCTGGTCACCGTCGGGGCCAGCGAGGGCATCGACCTGGCCGTGCGCGCCGTCGTGGACCCCGGCGACGAGGTGTTGGTGGCCGAGCCCTGCTTCGTGTCCTACAAGCCCTGCGTGGCCATGGCGGGCGGCGTGCCCGTGCCCGTGCCCACCTGTGCGGAGAACGGCTTTCGCGTAACCGCCGAGGCCATCGCGGCGAAAATCACGCCCAAAACAAAGGCGATCATGCTCAGCTACCCCAACAACCCCACCGGGGCGACCCTGGATATCGAAGACTTGGAGGCCATCGCGGCGGTTTTGCGCGATAGGGATATCGTCGTCATCAGCGACGAAATTTACGCCGAGCTGACTTACGGCGACAGCCCCCACGTGAGCATCGCCTCCCTGCCGGGGATGTATGAGAAGACGATCGTACTCAACGGCTTCTCCAAGGCCTTCGCCATGACGGGCTGGCGCCTGGGCTGGGCCTGCGGCCCGGCGGAGCTCATCGCGGCCATGACAAAGATTCACCAGTACGTCATCATGTGCGCGCCCACCACGGCGCAGTACGGCGGCATCGAGGCCCTGCGCGGCGGGGCGGGGGATGTCCTGGCCATGCGCAGGGAGTACGACGCCCGGCGGCACTTCATGCTCGAAGGGCTGCGGGGCATGGGCCTGGAATGCTTCGAGGCCCGCGGCGCGTTTTACCTGTTCCCAAGCGTCAAGCAGTTCGGCATGCGCTCGGAGGAGTTCTGCGGCAGGCTGCTGCGGGAGCAGCGCCTGGCCGTGGTGCCGGGCAGCGCCTTCGGCGCGTGCGGCGAGGGCCACATCCGCTGCTCCTACGCGTATTCGATCGACAGCATCCGGGAGGCCTTGTCCCGGCTGCGGGCGTTTGTGGAGACGCTGAATACAAATAAAGCAACCCCTTGAGGATCAAGGGGTTAGGGGCTGCTGGAGCGCAGAAAATTTACTTCAGATTTTTTAGCGAAACATGAATTTCACCATGTTCCTCTTCATATTGGGCAACCCCCAGCTCAACCATTCGTTCAATTTCCATATTGATGGATCGCCTTTGTTCACCGGCGATTACTTTCACTTTAGTCATCAAAATCTCATCGAGCCTCAATGGGTAGGGGTTCTGCTGCTTTGCCATGATGTTCACTCCTAGGAATTGATCGTTCTACTTGTCATCATATTGTGCGATTCGCAGAATTACATCATAAATTAAGCGTATTTTTTGAGGAGAGCAGGAGGCCAGAATATCAGCAATATCGCCATGCAAATATTGCCCTTCCTCTACAACACCAGTTAATAGCGTTGATAAAGCAGTGTCGGTAGCCACGCAGATTTTCCAAAGCAACTCAAGGTTTGGCTTTTCTTTGTTCGTTTCAATTTTACTGAGATAATTCGTTGATACCTGCACCCTTTCAGCAAGTGCTTCCTGTGTCAAGCCAAGACTTATACGGGCTTTTTGTATTCGTTGGCCAATCACCCTATAGTCGATCAATGCTTCCACCATCTTTCTTTTTGCCTTAATTATAGAAAGATTTCGCTATGGCTACAATTGAGTTATAACTAATGGTATTGACTTATAGCTGAAAGCATTGTATAATTTTTGTATCTTTAAGAAAGGGGAAAAGTGATGCACGAAACCATCCGCAAATTGCGCAAAGAAAGAGGCCTGACGCAGAAAAAGGTAGCCGATTATCTGGGCATTGACCGCTCCACATACGCCTATTACGAGAGCGGCCGTACGAAGCTCCCCGTTGATCTCATAGTCAAGCTGGCGCATTTTTATCAAATACGCTATGCCGCGCTCCTTGGGCCGGAGCCTGTGCCGGCGGACAGCTGAAAAACAGAGCAAAGAGCCGCCCGCCTTGGACGGCTCTTTTGATTGGGAAGCTATATCGCGTCAACCGGGCTTGGCGATCCAGAGCGACTCGTAGGGCCGCCCGGCGAGCTCCGCGTAGAGCGCCCGCTGCTCCGCCGGGATCTCGACAGAACCGGCGGCGCGTTTTTGCTCGATATGCTCCTTGATCTGCGCGTGCGTGGCCTCGTTGAGCTTGTATTTCCGCGCCAGCAGCAGGATCGCTAGGATCGCGAGGATGGGGATCACGCACAGCATGAGCTTCACCGCCATCATGGTGCCGAAGGTCGCCTGGTCCGGGCTGGCGTTGGACTCGTCCAGGCCGAAGATGGTCATCAGCAGGCTGAACACCAGGAAGGCGGCGCCCTGCATGACCTGCTTGCCCATCTTCACCATGCCCGCGATGACCCCCTCGCGGCGCTTGCCGTAGATCATCTCGTCCACTTCCGGCAGGTCCGGCATGAGGGCGTTCGACACGATGCCCAGGCACGAGGTGCCCGCCCCGATGCAGGCGATGCCCGCGATGAAGATCCAGATGGGCGTCTTGGGCGTGATGAACAGCAGGATGAGCAGCCCGGCCGTCAGGATCGGCAGGTCGACCAAGAACGGGAAGTGCTTGCTTTTCTTCTTCATCATGACGACGTTGGGCACGAAGAAGCCGAACTCGAACACGCCCTTCATGTTGATGGTGATGAAGGTCAGCGTGATGCCCCCCAGCAGCGGCACGTGGAAGCTCAGGTTGCTGTACACCAGCAGGACGTAGATCACCAGGGTGGTGACGATCGCGTAGGCGATGAAGGCGCACAGCATGGTCATCGTATAGCACTTGCGGAACAGGCTGCTGCGCAGCAGCTCGATATAGCCGTGTAGGGTCTCGCGGTAGGTTACGCGCTCCTGCGCCCCCGGGTCATAGCGCTCCTTGGAGCCGATGAACGTGATGAGCATGGGGACGGCGAACATCGCGCCCAGCACGAGGCCCAGGATCATGAATTCATGGGTGTACTGCGCGTAGTCGGCCGTGGTCTTCGCCGGGACGATGGCCTCGTAGATATAGATGGACACCGTGGTGGCGATGCCGGAGAAGATCATGCGGAAGGAGCTGTAGTTGGTGCGCTCGCCGTAGCTGCCGATCATGCGGGGCAGCAGGGCGTCGTAGGGCACCATGCCGGCCGAGGTCGCCGCCGCGAAGAGCATATACGCGAATATGAAGTAGAAGAACTTTGCCGCCTGGCCCTGTATGCCGAGGTTCGTCCACAGCATCGCGTAGGTGAGGAAGATCGGGATGACGCTGCCCAGCAGCCAGGGGCGGCATTTCCCCAGCTTCGTGCTCGTCCTGTCCACGAGGATGCCGATCACCGGGTCGATGACGCCGTCCCAGATCTTCGTCAGCCCCGTCACGAGCCCGGCCAAAAGCGGGCTGAGCCCCATGGCGAACATCAGGAAGTACAGGTAGTACATGGACAGCACCATCCCGACGCCGCCCTCCAGGGTGTAGCCGGCCGCGTAGGCCGTCACGTGCCAGAACTTCCGCAGGCCGCGCTCCTTTTGCATCGCTTCGCTCATAGGACTACTCCTCCATACAGTGCTTTTTTCAACAGGGCATACAGCCCCTGCAACCCGTGATAGGCGTCGGTGATTTCGCCGATCAGCTGACCGTTGTAGACGGCTTCGCCCACCGGGCAGTCGCGCCCGACATAGAAGCCCCGCTTGTTCAGCAAATCCTTCAGCGCCCCGTCTTGGATCCCGGGATAGCGGTCCTTCGCGAAGGTTTCGCCGAACAGCGTCATATGCAGCCGGCTCAAATTTTCAAGCTCCCGCGTGAACAGGGGGCCGTTTTCCAGGGCGCACGCCCGTATCCGCTCCATCCCCGCGCTGCTCTGCTTGTAAATCCGCAAGCCACAGGAGTAGTAGTCGCAGCCCATATCGAAATAGAGCCCCAGGATGTCCCTCTCGCAATGGGGCTCCCGGAATCGGATGTACATGTAGCCCTTCAGCGGCGCATCCCTCGAAAACCGCATGTCGCTGTACATCGTCGATACGCACTTCGACGGCTTCGCGACGAGCGTCTCGCTGACGGACAGGGCCGCCGGCGTGAGCGCGCGGAAGAGGAGCGCCAGGGGCTCGGAGATCAGCCGCTGATAGGCGGCCCTGTTCTCCGGGAGCTGCGCAACCGTGTTGTTGAACTGCAGGGAGAACAGGAAGTCCGCGAAGCCCGCCGGAAAGCCGGGAAAGAGTGCGTCATCGCTCATCTCATCAGCCTCCCCCTGTGTTTCGGCTCCGCGATCTTTGGCACGATCTCGAATACCCAATCCAGGAGCTTCAGCAGGACGGGGTTCTTGATCATCGACGAGGCGCCCCCGGCCATGAAATCGATGATGTCCGCCACCGGCGGCGTGCTCTTCGACCGCATGACCACCCTGTTTTTATGGAACGTGAACATGAAGCTCTGGCTGGCGATCGTCTCGATATAGCGCAGCTTCACCCGGAACGCGTTGTCGTCCAGCCATTGACCCGCGCCGAGGGCGATGTACTCCTGGCCGTTGACGCGCATCGTGCCCTCCCGGTAGTTGCCGTCCAGCCCGAGGGGGAGTTCGTTTTCGTCCTCGCCCTCTCTCCAATGAAAGTACGCTGTATGTTCATCGAAACGCAGGGAGATGTCGTTGATCTGGTGCGGCAAATAGGGGTTTTTGACGGTCAAAATCACCGGCAGCGCGGTGACCTGGAAGTGCATCAGCGGCAGCAGGCGGTTGCGGCGCAGACGGATGCGGCGGCCTTCGATCTTTTTTTCCAGCGGGCTGCGGGTTGAAACGGGCGGCGGCTGCTCAAACGGGGTGTCCAAACAGAAATCGACCGTCCCCGCGGGCCGCGCGGCGTCGTCAAAGGCGGGGAAGATGTGCTTCCACACGAGCTCGTGCATGGCGGTCTCGTCCGTGGCGGCGGCGTTGCACACGAAGACGGCGTCCTGTTCGGGGAAGGCGACGCCGAACTGCGAGAACATGCCGTTGGCCCGCCAGCCGCCCACCCGCTCCGGGTTGCGCCAGAAGCCCAGGCCGTAGCCGTTGCGCGTGCTTTCGCGCATGCCGCTGCTGTCCCGATGCTTCTGTACGGCCGATTTTGCCCAGCCGGCGGGGATGACCTGCCGGCCCTCGAATTTGCCCTCATCCAGATAGCACAGGATGAATCTGGCCAGCTCCTCCGTCCTGCACGAGAGCCCCCAGGAGCCGCACTCCACGCCTTTGGCGTCCGTCTCCCACGCCGGGCGCTCAAAGCCCAGGGGATCGAACAGGCGCGGCGTGAGGTACGCCATCAGCGGCTGCCCGATGGCCCGCTGGAGCGCCGCGCTGAGCAGAAAGAAATTTTCGTTGATATACCGGTTCTCAACGCCGGGGTCGTTGTACCACGGGGCGTCGATGTAGGTCTGGATCCAGTCCGCGTCCGGCCCCTTGGGCGAGAGGTAGGGGGGGGATTTCCCCGCGGTCATCGTCACCAGATGCTCTATGGTGAGCTCTCCCCAGCGCGCGTCCGGTTTTTTTGGGGTGTATTCAGGGAACAGCCCGGCCAGGCGGGTGTCCATGCGGATCAGGCCCTCGTCCAGCGCGAAGCCCAGCGCCGTGGCGGTGAAGGACTTGCTCACGGACCACATGTCGTGGTTGCGTTGCGGGCTGAACGGCGCGCGGAAGCACTCCGCCGCCACCACGCCGTGCCGCAGCACCATAAAGCTGTGGAGCTCCAGGCCTGCCTGCTGCGCCTCCCGCAGGTAGTCCGCGATTTTCTGCGAGGAGACCCCCGCCTCCTCCGGCGCGCGCGCACGGGGAAGCGCCCGATGCAGTGCAGTCATATCCATCCCCTCACCATTCCACCGCCAGGTTTTTGGCCGCGTTGAGCACCAGGCCGAATACCCGCAGCACGATGTCGAGCGCGAACCCGAGGTCCGTGCTTTTGACGGCGTATCCGTCCAGCTCCCACTGCGCCCCATAGGGCTCCAGCGTGACGTTCAGGTCGCCCGGCGCGGCCCAGTCCGTGATGACGCCGTCCGCCAGGGCCTTCACCAGCTGCCTTGTGAAGGGCTTCGCCGGGCTGGGCATATAGATCGCCCTGGCGGCCAGGGTGGTGAGGAGGCCGTTGCCGGGCAGCAGTGCCACCAGCACGGCGTTGAACGCGTGGCCCAGCAGCCGCACCTCCGGGGAGTCTATGGGATAGTTCTCGTCCCCCGCGAAGTGCCCGGCGTAGATCGCGCCCACGAGGTCCAGGGGGTCCAGGTACTCCCCGGGCGCGATGGCGACGCCCCCCCTCTGCGCGATGGCCTCCACGCTGCCCGTTTCGCCGTACATGGGGATGTTCGCGGCGTCCATCAGGGCGTCGAACATCGCGCGTATCGCCTCGTAGCCGGCGGTGCCCTCGGCGATGCTCAGGTTCCTGGCCAGCCGCCGGGTGATCTGCGGGATCTGGTAGGCGTAGCTGCGGAAGCCCGCGGTGAAGAAATCGAAGCTGTACTTCGGGAAATCCGTCTTCATCGCGTCAACCTGCGCCTTGCTGAAGCCCTCCGGCAGCAGCGAGGTGTCGATGCGATCGATATAGTTCGCCTCAAAGCGCACCCCCGCGTCGCTGAAGGCGACCTCCCGCCAGGCGAGGGGGTAGGTGATCAGGCTGCCGGTCTCGATGTCGAACAGCCGGTTGCCCGCCTTGGTCTGGGTGTAGGCGATGTCGTTGGCGTGCCCGTGCCCGGTGAAGACGTATTTCACGCCCCAGTCCGCCAGGGCGGCGGCCAGCCTGCGGTGCCCGTCGATGCACAGGCTCCCGTCGGCAAAGCCCGCGATCAGGTAGTGCTCCAGCACGCTGAAGTGGGTCATGGCGATGAGCTTCTTGCCGTCCTCCCGCGCCGCGAGGGCCTGCGCCTCGATCCAGGCGAACAGCTCGGGGGTGACGAGGCTGTCGTTGGTGCCGTGGACGCAGCCGTCGATGGCGAGCAGGCGGTAGGTGCCGTCCAGCTCGGCGGTGTAGGAGGCGTCGCCCGCGCGCCGCGCCAGGGCGTCGTCATAGCCGAATTCGGCGTAGATCTCCAGGAAGTCGCCGAGGTCCGGGGACTCCGCGGCGCGGATGTCATGGTTGCCGGGGAGCACGAAGACCCCGATGCCGCTGCTCTTTTGGAACGCCCGCAGCTTTTGCGCGAGAGCCAGGTGGTCCGCCAGGTGGTTCTCGCACAAGTCGCCCGGGAGGAGCAGGTATTTCGCGCCGGAGCCGCGCGCCCTTTGGAAGAACGCGTCCAGCACGGCATCCGCCTCATAGGTGAGCATGCCCTTCGTGTTCGCGTGGTGGAAGATGGGGTCGCCCGGCAGGTCGTTCACCTCGCCCAGGGGCGGCAGCTCGCCGGGCGCCCGGTAGTGGAGGTCCGAGGCGACGAGAATTTTCAGCGTTTCGTCGGCCGCGGCGGAAAAAACAGCCGCGGAAAAAATCAGCCCCCCCGCCAGCAGGACACCCAGTGCGGACCGCAACAGTTTCTTCATGGACAACCATTCCCTTCATCCGGCATAAAACAGAAAATCCTATTATTTTCGAGTTTACCAAAAATCCGCGCGGCTGTCAAGAGCAAGCTTGCGTTTTTCCGGGAAACATGCTAGAATACTCCCATGGAAAAGATGAATTTGCTTCAGGCCCTGGAGGGCTACGCGGCGCAGGGCTGGGCGCCCTTCCACATGCCGGGGCACAAGCGGGCCCCGCTGGGCGGCGGCCTGCCCTGGGAACTGGATATCACCGAGATCGCGGGCTTCGACAATCTGCAGGACCCGCGGGGCATCCTATTGGATTTGTCGCGCCGGGCCGCCGCGCACTGGGGGGCGCAGGCCGCCTGGATCAGCGTCAACGGGAGCACGGGGGCCGTCCTCGCCGGGGTGCGCGCCATGACACAGCGCGGCGACACCGTGCTGGTGGCCCGCAACTGCCACATGTCCGTCTTCCACGCCCTGGCGCTGTGCGGCCTGCGCCCCGTCTTCCTGGAGCCGGAATGGCTGCCGAGCTTAGGTCTCTACGGCGCGCTGGCGCAGCAAACCCTCGACGAGGCCCTGCGGGCGCACCCGGAGGCCGCCCTGTGCGTCGCCACCAGCCCCACCTACGAGGGCATTTTGAGCCCCCTCGCGTGCCCCATCCCCCTGTTCGTGGACGCCGCGCACGGCGCGCACCTGCCCCTGCCGCGGGCCGACCTCGCCGCCGTGAGCCTGCACAAGACCCTGCCCGCCCTCACGCAGACCGCCCTGCTGCTCGCCCACGGCCCCCGCGTAGATCACGAGCGGGTCTCGCGCGAGATGCGCGTGTTCCAGACCAGCAGCCCGTCCTACGTCCTGCTGGCCTCCGTGGCCCGCTGCCTGGAGTTGCTCGAATCCCACCAGGAGGAGTGGTTCGCCGCCTGGAATTCCCGTTTGGACGCCTTCTACATCCATGCCCAACGCTGGCGCAACCTATGCCTCTATGACGCGCCCGGGCACGACCGCTCCAAGCTGCTCCTCCGCTGCGACGCCCCCCACGCCGCCGCCTTCCTGCGCAGCCAAAAAATCGAGCCGGAATACGCCCGTGGCAGCCTGCTGCTGCTCATGACCTCCTGCTGCGACACCGATGACGCCATGGCCCGCCTCACCGCCGCCCTGGATGCCCTCGACGCCTCCTGCCCGCCCGCCCCCGCGCCCGCCGCCCGCCCGGCCCCCCTTCCGGAGGACTTCCTCGAGCACCCTGAAAAGTGGGTGGTGGAGTATCCGCCGGGGGTGCCGGGTTTGGCTTCCTAGCCCCCCAAGGGGGCGATCTTGACAGTCACCGCGAGTTTAACTGTAATTACCATAAAACATTCGGTTGCCGTCAGGATCGCCCCCTTGGGGGAGATGTCGCGCAGCGACAGAGGGGGTTTTGAAAAAACTGTTGAATTCCCCGCCCGGATGGTCTATAATGGGAAAAACGATGACCACCCACGAAAGGACCCACCCCATGATCACTCGCCTCAAATGCGGCCTCAACAACGCCTACATCCTCTCCCAAGGCGATAATTCCATCCTGGTCGACACCGCGACATCGAAGGACAAAAAGAAAATCCTGCGGGCGTGCCAGGGCAAAAACATCCGGCTCATCGCGCTCACCCATGGGCACTACGACCACGCGCAGAACGCCGCGTTCCTGTCGCGGGCGCTCGGCGTGCCCATCGCCATGCACCCGGCGGACCTCCCGGTCCTGCGCGACACCCTGGCCGAGCCCCTGCAATCCCCCGTGTGGACGGGCAAAATTCTCATCTGGTTCATGAAAATCTCGAAGGGCAAGCTGAACAAAATCGAGCCCTTCGAGGTCTCCGTGGAGCTGCGCGACGGCCTATCCCTGGCCCCTTACGGCGTTGATGCCAGCATAATCGAGCTGCCCGGGCACACGCGCGGCTCCGTCGGCATCGTGTCGGCGGACGGCCTGATCGCCGGGGACGCGCTGACGAACCTCTTCCCCCCGGCGGGCAAGGCGGCGCTCTACAGCGACGAGGCGGCCATGCACGCCAGCGCGGCGTGGGCCGGCGCCCTGGGCGATATGACGGTCTGGTTCGGGCACGGCGACCCGGTGAAAAACAGAGAATGGTAAACCAACGCCGAAAAATTTTCGGTATTCCGCCCTGAAAAAATTTATTTTACGGAATTTCATCAAAACCCCCGTTTTGGCGCAAAAAAGTGCGCCAAAACGGGGGTTTCCACGGGTATAGTGGAGGGGTGTAGAGACGCACGGCTGTGCGTCTCCGCAGTTCGGGAGTTTATCCCCTCGGTTCAAACACGACGCCCCTATCGTTCGTCACGTCGCCGTTGAGCGTCAGGGGGATCGGCGCGCCCAGGTACTTCGGCTTGGGCTGCACGATGCACATGGCGAAGTCCTTACAGCGGGCGAAGGCTTCACGCGTGCTGTTCTTTACCTGGGTGGCGTAGGGGCGGTAGTCGCAGGACACGCCCCAGGCCTCCAGGCCCAGCTGGCGGGCGATGTACAGCGCGCGGAACAGATGATATCTTTGGGTGACGATGATGACCTTTTTGGCCCGGAAGACGTCGCGGGCGCGGTACATGCTGTCGTAGGTGGAGAAGCCCGCGTGGTCCATGAACACGGCGGAGGAGGGCACGCCGTGGTCCACGGCGTACTGCTTCATGCAGGTGACCTCGTCGTACTCCCACTGCCCGTGGTCGCCGCTCATCAGGATCACGGGCGCGGCCCCGGCATCATAGAGCGCCACGGCGCGGCGGCAGCGGTCCTCCAGCATGTGGCTGGGCGCGCCGCTTGGCATCACCTTGGCCCCCAGCACGAGGACGCAGTCCACGCCCTCCAGCTGCGCGGCCTGGGCTTGCGTGAGGATGCGGGGGGCTTCCGCGCGGGCCATGTAGAGATTTACGCCGCCAAAGGCTAGCCCGAGGCACAACGCAATGCAGAGCAACAGCGCGAACCGCCTTGCCCTTTTGCGCCTTTTGCGCCGCACATTGCGCGAGGTCATCACGTTGCGCAGCACCCGATTGGCTTTTGACATCACAGACACCCCCACTTATTATATACGCCAAAAGCAGGAATTACAAGGCTTTTTGTGATATTTCTTTCCGCTTTGGAAAAAATAACTTGAGAAATGGAATTGAGAGGTGCCGTCTTGCGCGAAAATCATGCACAATCCATCAGGCTTTACCGCGCGGAGCTTGCGCGGGGCCTGCGCATGCTCCGCAGGCAGTACCAGGGCTCGCTGAAAAATAGGGGCGGGAACGGCGCGGTCTATCAGGAGTGGCTGCGGGACAACCACTACCTCATCGAGCGGGAGGGGCGCTGCGCCCTGGGGGACTTGCGGCGCGCCAAGGCAAAGTCATCGGAATTCTTCCGGGTGCTGGAGCTCTGCCGGGAATTTATATGTGCGCAGAGCAACCTTCTGGACGGCGAAGCCCTGGCGCAGGCCCTGCTGCGCGCGCGGTGCAACTCGGCCCAGACGGCCCTGGCGCCCCTGGCCCTGCGGCTGGCGCTCACCGAGATGGCTGTCAACTCCATCCGCGAGCAGGAGCCATCTGCGGGAGTCAAGCTGCTCAGCGGGGCGGTGACGGGGCTGCGCGCGATGCCGGACATGGACTTCGCCGCGCTGCTGGAGCGGGTGAGCCCCCTGGAGCGCTGCCTGCGCCGCGACCCCGTGGGGGTCTACCCGCGCATGGAGGAGAGCAGCCGGGCGGTGTACCGCCATCTCCTGGCCAGGCGGGCGAAAAAAACGCGGCGCGGCGAGGAGGAGGAGGCGCAGGCCCTGCTGAACCGGGCGGCGGGGGCGTCCGGCCCGGAGAGGCACGTGGGCGCGGCCCTGCTGGAGCGGGCGTACCACCCGAAGCGGGGCGCGGCCCTGCTGGTGTGCGAGACCATACTGCCGCTCCTGGCCGCCGGGGGGATTGCGGCCGCCCTGCGCGCCTGGTACGTGCTTCCATTGCTGCTGCTGCCGCTGACGGCGCTGGGGCGGGTCCTGCTGGAGGCCGTTTTCCTGCGCGGCGTGCGGCCGCTGCCCCTGCCGCGCATGGAGCTGGGCGGTGTCGTCCCGGAGGAGGGGCGCACGCTGGTCACGGTCTCGGCCCTCCTGCCCTGCGCGGGCCTCGGGCGGCGCATGGAGGACCTATACTGCTCCAACGGCGGGCCGCACGTGGATGTCTGCATGCTGGCGGACCTCAAGGGGGCGCACGCCGCCGAGCTGCCGGAGGATGAGGCCGTTCTGAAAGCGGCGCAGGCTGAAGTGGAGCGGCTGCGCGTAAAATACGGCGGGGGGGTCGCCCTCGCCGTGCGGCACAGGACGTTTTCGCCGACCATGGGGAACTACGCGGGCCGCGAGCGCAAGCGCGGGGCGATCTGCGACCTGGTGAACGCGGTCACGGCGGGGGAGACCGCGCCGTTCCGGCTGCTGTGCGGGGATCTGGCGCACCTGCGCGATTATAAATATCTGCTCGCCCTGGACGCCGATACGCAGCTGTCCCTCGGCACCGTGCCGGAGATGGTGTCCGCCGCGCTGCACCCCTCCAACCGGCCGCAATTTGACCTGGCGCTGGGGCGGGTCGTGCGGGGCTACGGCATCCTCGCCCCCCATGTGGAGCTTGATCTTGAGAGCTCCCGGGCCAGCGCGTTCGCGCACGCCGTGGCGGGGGAGGGCGGCAACAGCCCCTACGCCAACCAGACCAGCGAGCGCTACCAGGACATCTTCGGCTGCGGGATCTTCGCGGGCAAGGGCCTCATCGACATCGCGGCCTTCTCGGCGCTGGAGAAAACCAGGCCCTTCCCGCGGGAACAGGTGCTCAGCCACGATATCCTGGAGGGCGGCTACCTGCGCGTGGGCTTTCTGGCCGACGTGCACGTGGCCGACGGATTCCCCGCGCAGCAGGGGAGCTACTTCACCCGGCAGGAGCGATGGGTGCGCGGCGACTGGCAGAACTTATTATTTCTAAGCAAAAAAAGAGGCCTGCCCCTCCTGAGCCGCTACCAGCTGTTCGACAACCTGCGGCGCTCAATTGTAGCCCCGGGCTGCCTGGCGGCTATCCTGGCCTCGCTGTTCGTGCCGGGGCCCGTGTCCTGGATTCTCGCCTTCGCGGGCGTGCTCGGCGTATGCGGGGGGCAGCTGATCTCCGCATTGAGATGCCTCGGCTCGGGCGGGCTGGCGATGCTTTCGCGGGACTACTACTCCGGCGGGCTGCCCGCCGCCCTGGGGGATTTGACCCGCGCCGCCCTGCAGATGGTCCTATTGGCGCAGGAGGCATGGGTGAATCTCTGCGCGATTGCCCGCGGGCTGTGGAGGGGCTTTTTCACGCGCAGAAAGCGCCTGGAGTGGACCACCGCCGCGCAGGGGGAGAGGGCAAAGAAGCTCTGGCGCACGCTGCTCTCCCTGTGGCCGGGCCTGCTGGCCGGGGGGATGCTGCTGGCCGGCGGGGCGGGGCAGCGGCTCATCGGCATCGCGCTGCTGGCGGACCTGCTCTTCGCGCCGTTGAGCGGGAAAAAAATCACGAGGGATTCTCCGAAGCTCGGCGGGGAGGGCGCGGGCCGGGTGAAGGAGTACTGCAGGGCGATGTGGGCCTACTTCGAGACCTACTGCACGGCCGACCAGCACTGGCTCCCGCCGGACAACGTGCAGGAGGCCCCGGTGTTCCGCGTGGCCACGAGGACCTCCCCGACCAACCTGGGGCTGTACCTGCTGTGCATTCTGGCCGCGCGGGATTTGGATCTGATCGACACGCGGGGCATGATCGAGCGCCTTCTGCGGGCGCTGACCTCGATCGAGCGCCTGGAGCGGTGGCACGGCAACCTGCTCAACTGGTACGACACGCGCACGCTGTGCCCCCTGGAGCCGCGCTATGTCTCCACGGTGGACACGGGGAACTTCCTCGTGTCCATCCGGACGCTGCGCAAGGGGCTGGAGGAATATGTAGAGACGCACGGCTGTGCGTCTCCTGATAAAATCAACACGATCATGGACAGATTGCGCGCCCTGGAGGAGGGGTGTGATTTAAGACCTCTGTACCATCCCCGGCGGAAATTGTTCCATATCGGGCTGGACCTGAGCGCGGGGCAGGCGTCGCCGTCGTACTACGACCTGCTGATGAGCGAGGCGCGCATGACCAGCTACTACGCCATCGCGGCGCGCGTTGTGCCGAAGAAGCACTGGGGCGCGCTGGGCAGGACCCTCGCGCAGCAGGGGCGATTCACCGGGCCGGTGAGCTGGACGGGGACGATGTTCGAGTACTTCATGCCCTACCTGTTCCTGCCCGCGCCGCGCGGCACGCTGGGCTATGAGGCGCTCCGGTTTTGCCTGAGATGCCAGAAGGACAGGGCGCGGGGAAGCCAATTGCCCTTGGGGTCGGCGCCCTTATGGCCCTGGGGCGCCAGCGAGAGCGGCTTCTACGCCTTCGACCCGAACCTGAACTACCAGTACAAGGCGCACGGGGTGCAGAAGCTCGGGCTGCGGCGGGGCCTGGATGGCGACCTGGTCAGCGCGCCCTACGCGAGCTTTCTGGCGATGCAGCTGGCCCCCAAGAGCGCGCTGGAAAACCTGCGGCGCTTCGAGCGCATGGAGATGCTGGGCGGCTGCGGGTTCTACGAGGCGGCGGACGCAACCTCCGCGCGGACAAACGGGCAGGACTACGCCGTGGTGAGGAGCTACATGGCGCACCACGTGGGGATGAGCCTCCTCGCGGCGCTGAACACCCTGCAGGACGGCGTGCTGCGCCGGCGCTTCCTGGCCGACGGGGAGATGGCCGCGGCCCGGGGCCTGCTGCTCGAGCGCATCCCCGACAGGGCCGCGGTGTTCCGGGACATCGACCTGCGGGACACCCCCAGGCCCCGCGAGCGGGTCTCCTCCGCAAAGCAGGCGTACACCCGGGCCGACCCCGCCGCGCCCCGGGCGCACCTGCTCAGCAACGGCGAGTGGAGCTGCGTGGTCACGGACTGCGGCGCGGGGGCCAGCGTTTACCGGGGCGCGAGCATCTTCAAGCACAGCCCCGACCTGTTGAGGAGGCCCTGCGGGGTGCTGGCCGTTGTCCGGGAGCAGGGGTGTGCCCCGGTGTCTGTCACACCCGCGCCGCACTACAACGCCGCGAAATACCGGATCGAGTTCTCCTCGGCGGAGGCGCTGCACTGCTGCGAGAGCGACGGCGTCACGGCGCTCATGCGCACGCGGGTGCACCCGAGGCTCCCGGCGGAGCAGAGGCAGTTTACGCTGAAAAACGCGGGCAAGTTCACGGCAAAGGGGAGCCTGTGGGTCTACTTCGAGCCGAGCCTGCTGCCCATCCGGGAGGAGGCCGACCACCCCGCCTTTGCGCAGCTGTTCCTGACGGACACCTACGACGCGGAGCGGGAGATCGCGATGTTCACGCGCAGGAGAGGGGAGTCCGGTGAGACATTGTGCCTTGCGGCGGGGTGGGGCAAGGGCACACAGGCCGTGTGCGAGAGGTCAAGGGAGAAGGCCCTGCGGCGGGGGCTGCCCTTCGGCTCCACAACACTGAAGGGGAATAGCCCGGGCAACGGCGCGGCCTGCGCGGCGTTCGAGATCGCGTACCAGCTGCAGCCGGGGGAGGCGAGGGAGTGGAGCCTGTTTCTCTGCGCGGGGATGACGGCCGAGGAGGCCGCCGGGCGGCTGGAGCACCTGCGGGTTGAGCCCCAGCCCCTGAAGCGCTGGGCCGCGTGCCCCTTCCGGGAGGGGGAGCTGCCGTCGGCCCTCGCGCAGCGGGTGCTGCCGAAGCTGCTGTTCTACGCGCCGATCTCCCCCGCGCAGGCGCAGGCGAGGGAGAGGCTCAAGTGCGCGCGTCAGGCGCTGTGGCCGCTGGGGCTCTCGGGCGAGGAGCCGTACCTCTACCTGCCGGTGACGGAGGACGTGCCCGCCGCCCTGCCGTGGCTGGACCTGTTCCGGCGGCTGCGGGCGGCCGGCCTGCCCTGCGAGCTGGCCGTGGGCTACCGCGAGGGCGGGGACTACGACAGCCCGGTCTCCGCCGCGCTGCGCGAGGCCCTGCGGCGCGAGAGATGCGCGCACCTGGAGAACCAGCGGGGCGGGGTGCGGCTGATCAACCTGAGCCGGGCCGACCACAATGCGTTGGAGGCCCTGGAGGCCTACGCGGCGCACCTGTGTGCCGACGTGCCCGCCGACGCGCCCGCCCGGGACCAGGCGCCGCCGCTGCCGATCCTGGCGGCGGGGTGCGGGAAAACCGGGGAGGGCGGGGGCATCCAAGTGGGGCAGGGGAGGTTCCTGCCCGGGGAATTCGTGATCGAGAAGGAGCCCGCACCGCCTATCGTCCCGTGGAGTTTGCCGCTGTGCAACCCGGCCTTCGGCACGCTGGTGAGCGACAGCAGCCTGGGCTTCACCTGGGCGGTGAACGCGCGGGAGAACAAGCTCAGCCCGTGGTACAACGACCCCTGCGCGGATAATCAGGGGGAGATGCTGCTGTTGAAATTCGGCAGCCAAGTATATGACCTGCTGCTGGGGGCCAGATGCGAGTTCTCGCCGGAGAAAGCGCTCTGGACAGGCGAGGTGCACGGGCTCGAATATGCCGTGACCTGCGCCGTCCCGGCGCGCGGGCTCTGCAAACGGGTGGAGGTGCGCCTGCACAATACGACGGACAGGACGCGCACGCCCGCGCTGGCGTACTACCTGGAGCCCGTGCTGGGCGTGCGCCGCGAGCCGCAGCTGCCCGTACAGGGGGAGGCCCTGCCGGACGGCATGCTGCTGCACAGCCCCGCCACCGCGGTGCGGGGCTACGCGGGGCTGCTGATGCCGGGCGGCGCCGAGTTCCAGTGTGCCTCGCGCGCGGAATTTTTGCGGGGGAACTGGAACGCCGGGGGCGGGTATCCCCAGGCGGACCCCTGCGCGGCGGTGGGCAGGCGGCTGCAGCTCCCGCCGGGCGGGGAGGCCGTCGCGGAATTCGCGCTCACCTGGGGGGCGACCAAAAACGCGGCGCTGTGCGCGCATCTGGTGGCGGAGAATTCTTGTGTAGAGACGCACGGCTGTGCGTCTCCGAATAAAAGCGCTGCTATTTTAACGGGAGACGCACATTTAACGGGAGACGCACAGCCGTGCGTCTCTACATGCGGGAATGTTTCCCGCGAAATGCTCCTCCCCTGGCTGACGCACCAGGTGATCGCCGGGCGGCTGTGGGGGAGGACGGGGCACGCGCAGTGCGGCGGGGCCTGGGGCTTCCGGGACCAGCTGCAGGACGTCCTCGCGCTGATCGACACCCGGCCGGAGCTCACGCGCAGGCAGATCGCCCGGTGCGCGGCGGCGCAGTTCCCGGAGGGCGACGCGCTGCACTGGTGGCACCGCCTGCCCGGCCACGAGGGCGTGCGCGGCGTGCGCACCCGCTACGCCGACGACTACCTCTGGCTGCCCTTTTCGTGCGCAGAATATGTATTGCGTTCGGGGGACGACGATTTCCTGGACGTCAAGGTCCCCTACCGGGAGGGGGAGCCCCTGGAGCCGGGGGAGGCGGAGCGCTATACGGTGTACTACCCGGGGCGGGAGGGCGTCCCGCTGTATGGCCACTGCCTGTGCGCGGCCGAGCGGGCGCTGCGCCTGTTGGGGGCCCACGGCCTGCCGCTGATGCTGGGCGGCGACTGGAACGACGGCATGAACCGCGTGGGCGCGGGCGGCACGGGCGAAAGCGTGTGGCTGGGCATGTTCCTGGTCATGGTGCTGGAGCGGACGGCGAAGCTGTGCGGGATCAAACATGAGATTGGGCCTGCGGAGAAATACAGGTCGCAGGCGCAGGCCCTGCGGGAGGCGATCGACCGGCACTGCTGGGCGGGGGACCGGTACCTGCGGGCGTTCTGGGACGACGGCGCGCCGATGGAGGTATTGGACCTGCTGCCGCAGTGCTTCGCGGCGCTGTGCGATATGCCGGACAGGGGGCGGGTCAATCAGGCATTGGACACCGCCATGGCGCAGCTGGTGGACAGGGAGCACGGCATCGTGCGGCTGCTGAAGGAGCCCTTCACGCACCGGGGGAGGCGGGCGGGGTATATCAACGACTACCCGCCGGGGGTGCGGGAGAACGGCGGGCAGTACACCCACGCGGCGGTGTGGCTGTGCATGGCGCTGCGGAAGGAGGGCCGGGAGGAGGAGGCCCGGCGCGTGCTGGATATGCTCGACCCGGCGGTGTTTTGCCAAGACGAGAAGCGCATGGAGGCCTACCGGGCGGAGCCGTATTTCCTGGCGGGGGACGTCTCCGGCGCGGCGGGGGGCGAGGGCCGGGCCGGGTGGACGATCTACACGGGGGCGGCGGGGTGGATGTTAAAACTTTCTTGCCTTTTGTCGCAGCCTATGTTATAATACCCCCAGCATATAGTAGGAGGCATGCGCGATGAAACAACGCCGGGACGACGCGACAAGAATCGCGGAGCACAAGCTGCCGGGGCGGAATCCCGCCCTGCCCTGCGACGAGGGCGGCGAATACGCCTACGGCGCGTCGCCGTGGAAGCAGAGCCTGGACGGGGAGTGGCGCTTCCTCTGGCAGCAGGACCTGAGCGCGGGCGTGAACGCGTTCTACACCCAGCCGGAGTTCGACGACAGCGCCTGGGACGTGACCCCCGTGCCCTCCGTGTGGCAGCTGGAGGGCTACGGCAAGCCGTTCTACCTGGCGTCGTGGCTGCATGAGAAATACGTCTCCACGAGGAGGCGGGAGATCCCCACCATCTATGCGGACCAGAACGAGGCGGGGCTCTACCGCCGCGTGTTCTCTGTGCCCCCGGCCTGGGCGGGGAAGCGGATGATCCTGCATTTCGGCGCGGCGAAGTCCTCCCTGGAGGTCTACGTCAACGGGAGGTACGCGGGCTATTCCCAGGGCTCCATGACCCCGGCGGAGTTCGACGTGACAGACCTGCTGTGGCCCGGCGAGAACCAGTTGACCGCCATCGTGCGCCGCTTTTCCACGGGGTACTACCTGGAGGACCAGGACATGTGGAATTTCAGCGGCATCTACCGCGAGGTGTACCTCGTGGCCGAGCCGGAGATCTGCATCTACGATCTATTCGCGGACACGAGCCTGACGGACGACTACAAGACCGGCACGGTGGAGGCCGCCGTCACGCTGCGCAATGTGGGGGCGGCCCGGCAGGTGAGCGTCTCGGTGTACCTGGACGGGAAGATGTATTCGTCGCAGAGCGTGCTGGCGCAGGATGGCGAAACCCAAGTGCGGTTCGGCCGGCAGGCGTTCCCCCAGCTGCTGCCCTGGAGCGCGGAGTCGCCGAACCTCTACTGGTTCGGGGTGGTGCTGCGCGACGAGACCGGTAAATTCATCTCCAAGAAGCGCATCCGCGTGGGCTTCCGCCGGGTGGACATCGATGGGAACGTGCTGAAGCTCAACGGGCAGAGGCTGGTTTTGAAGGGCGTCAACCGCCACGACTTCGACCCCGACCACGGCTGGGCCGTACCGCGCGCGCGGTATTACGACGACCTCTACCTGATGAAGCGGGCGAACATCAATGCCGTGCGCACCAGCCACTACCCCGACGACCCGTTTTTCTACGAGCTGTGCGACGAGCTGGGCCTCTACGTGATGGACGAGGCGGACATGGAGAGCCACGGCGTGCGCCGCAAGAACTGCCCGGGCGGCCACCCCCAGTGGCGGGAGGCCGTGTGCGACCGCGCCCGGCGCATGGTGCTGCGCGACCGCAGCCACGCCTGCGTGTGCATCTGGTCCCTGGGCAACGAGGCGGGCGACGGCGTCAACTTTAAATATGAGCGCGAGGCCATCCTGGCGCTGGACGGTAGCAGGCCCATCCACTACGAGGGCGACTTCGACTATACGAAATCCGACTTCATCTCCCGCATGTACCCCGTGGAATCCCTGGTGGAGCTCCTGCGGCACAGGAGGGAGTTCAAGCCCGGGCTGTTCGACAACATCGCCAACGCCCTGGCCGCGGACAACAAGGCCATCCCGGCTTCAGTCTACGACGACCACCCAGTGATCTACTGCGAATATGCCCACGCCATGGAGAACAGCCTGGGCAACTTCCGGGAATACGTGGAGGACTTCTATACATACGACCACATGTGCGGCGGGTTCATCTGGGACTACGTGGACCAGGCGATCCGGAACAAGCCCGCTTTGCAGTCGAGGGAGGGCACCCCCAACGGGGCGTGGCTCTACGGCGGGGACTTCGGCGAGGGGAAGACCAGCGCCTACTTCTGCGCCAACGGCATCATCGGCGCGGACAGGGTGCCGCACCCCTCGTATTTTGAGGTCAAGCAGTGCTACGCAGACGTCGTGACGGAGGGCTTTGACGCGGAGAGGAAGGCCGTGCTGCTGCGCAACCGGAACCTCTTCCGGCCGCTGCGCTTCTACGAGTTCGGCTGGGAGCTCAGCCGCGACGGCGTGACCGTGCAGCAGGGCCTGCTGGAGAACGTGGACGCCGCGCCGGGCGAGAGCGTGTGGGCGTTTGTGCCGTATGAGCCGGATGCAACTACCCCGGCCTGCGGCTACCCCTCCCAGGAGGGGAATGGAGGCGAATTGATTTTGACCGTCTCGTTCCGCCTGCGCAAGAGCCAGGCGTGGGCCCCGGCGGGGTATGAGGCCGGGTTTGGGCAGTATGTTGTCACCGGCTCCCCCCGCCCTTCGGGCACCCCCCTCGCAAGCGAAGGGGGCTTGGGCTTAGCCCTCAACAAGCAGGGCAAAAATATAGTCTTGCAGTCAGAAAACATCAAAGTAACTTTCTCACACGGATGGATGACCTCGCTGGATTTCGGCGACGGGGAGCTGATGGCCGACGGGCCGAAGAATAAAATCGGGCTGCGGCCGAACTTCTTCCGCGCGCTGACGGACAACGACTTCAGCTTCATCAATTTTGTGCCGTGGCTGGTGAAATACCACCCCTGGCGGCTGTGGAAGTGGGCCAGCAGGTATACTTGGGCGCAGACGGTGAAGGTGAAGAGGGCCGATGCGGGCTGCGTGGAGATCAAGGTATACTGGAACCAGTGCCCGTGCCTGGTGCCCTTCCCCGGGAACGTGACGGCCTACACCGTATACGCAAGCGGGGAGATCGAAGTGGAGCACCGCGCGTTTGGTCTGCTGCCCATGCTGCGCGTGGGGGTGCGCATGGGCCTGAAAAAGGAGCTCTCCCGGGTGCGCTGGTACGGCCGGGGGCCGAATGAGTCCCACTGCGACCGCAAGACCGGGCAGAAGATCAGGCTGTACGAGATGGACGCCGCGGAGCTGGAGCACCGCTACATGCGCCCGCAGGAGAACGGCAACCGCACCGACGTGCGCACGCTGCAGCTCACCCGGGCGGACGGGACTGGTTTGCGCATTGAAGGCGGCGGGGAGGTGTTCGGGTTCAGCGCGGGGGCGTATTCCACCGAGCAACTGGACGAGGCCGGGCACCTGTACGAGCTGCTGCCGGACGAGCGCATCCACCTGTGCGTGGACGGCAGGCAGCGCGGCGTGGGCGGCGATATGCCGGGCAGCGCGTTCCTGCACAAGCCGTACAAGCTGAACGCGGGGAAGTATCGCTATAAATTTGTGATGAAGCGGGCATAAAACCAGAAATCACATAGTATGAAAGCAGAACAAACCGGAAGGAGTTCTGCTTTCATGTCCAACATATTGCCCTATCATCGCGACGCCGCGATAGAATACGCGCACAGGTGGGCGTTTGGGCGCAACCCGCGGTATGGGGATTTTTCGGAGATGGGCGGGGACTGCTCCAACTTCATCAGCCAGTGCCTCATCGCCGGGGGCGCGGTGATGAACGAGACGCGCGATACCGGGTGGTACTACCACTCCATGGACAGCCGCGCCGCCGGGTGGAGCGCCGTGCCCTACCTGTACAGATTCCTCACCACCAACCGGGGCCGGGGCCCCTTCGGGCACGAGACCGCCCTCGGGGAGATCGAACCCGGCGACATCGTCCAACTGAAATTCGCGGGGCACGAGGACTATTCGCACTCGCTGCTGGCGGTGGCCGCGGGAACGCCGCCCGCCCCTTGGAACATTCTGATCGCCGCGCACAGCTTTGACTGCGACGACAGGCCGCTGAACACGTACAGCTATGTCAGCGCAAGGGGGATCAGGATTGACGGGGTGAGGGGGTAGGGTCACTCCACCCCGCCGTTCAGCAGCTCGGCGTGGCGGCAGGCGAGGCTCTGCGTGATATACGGCGCGGTGAAGAGCAGGGGGATCACCGGCAGGCTTAAGAGCAGCCAGGGCAGAAAGCCCAGCCGGAAGCGCAGCAGGGCGGCGCAGCTGCCGTCGGTGCGGGCGGCGCTCAAGGCGAGGGCGTTGCGCAGCTTGCAGCGGGGCTGCTTGGCCAGCACGGGCAGCACCAGGGCATAGCGCTGCGCCGTGACCCCGTAGAAGAACAGCCCCAGCGCCAGCAAAGCGGCGCCCCCGCCCACCGCGCCCAGGAAGACCCCCATGGACAGGTCCCCCGCGCGCGCCTGCCAGAGCGTGCCGCCCAGCAGGAAGCCGCCCGGCAGCAGGTACAGCGCCGCCCAGAACACTTTGGCGCACGCAATTGCCAGCACGAAGCGCGCGGCTTTGAGGGCCCATCGCGGCTGCAGCCAGAAGAGAATTCGAGCGCGGGAACGCTTGCGCCCGTCGGCCCCGCCGAAGTACCAGGCCTCGCGCCCCACGCGCAGGGGCGCGCACAGCAGCGCCGCCGGCAGGGCGAGCAGCACGGCGCCTCCCGCTTTGGCCCAGCGCAGGCTCAAGTCGATTGTGGGGGTGTGGTTGGGGATGGCGGCGGCGGCCCGGTTGGCGGCGAGGTCCAGCAGCAGAGGCAGGAAGCCCGCGCCCGCCGCCAGCAGGCAGCCGATCAGGAGCAGCGCGGCGGCTGTGCCCCTGTGCCCGCGCAGCAAATGCCGGGCACGGGCCCTGGTGGCCCTATTTTTTTGGTGCGCAATTCTCATAGAATAGAATTCTCCCCGACGTATATGCTTAGGATTAGTATGGGCCAGAGGACTGCAAATTATTTTCTTGCAAACCTTCTTTGAATATGCTATATTTGTAAAAACCCATTGAAAAGGAGCCCCCCTATGAACCGCTACGACGAGGCCACGAAGATCATGGACGAACGCTTTGGCCACGACACGCTCATCTCCCTGGCGACAATGGACGGCAGGCGCCCGGCCGTGCGTATTGTGAACGGCTACTATGAGGACGGCGCGTTCTATATCGTGACCTACGCGCGTTCGGGCAAGATGAAGCAGATCAAGAAGAGCCCCGAGGTTGCTGTGTGCGCCGAGTGGTTCACCGCGCAGGGCCTGGGGGAGAACATCGGCCACCCGCGCGACGAGGGCAACGCGGCTCTCATGGCAAAACTGCGCGCGGCCTTCGCCGCGTGGTACGACAACGGCCACATCGACGAAAACGACCCGCACACCTGCATCCTGCGCGTAGGCCTGACGGACGGCGTGCTCCTCAGCCACGGGACGCGCTATGAAATCGATTTTGCCAAGCGGCGGGCAAATACATAATGGAGAAATGAGAATGAATGCAGAAATCAGCATCCGCAAAGCGGCATTGGATGACGCCCCCGCCCTGGCGGAGATCCATTCCCGCGGGTGGGAGTCCGCCTATGCCGGCATCATCCCGGCGGAGACCATCGCCTTCAAGCGCACCCAGAGGCCCGCGCAGTGGCAGGCCTGGGTCGTGCGCGGGGACCACGAGATTTACGCGGCCGTGCTGGACGGCAGGCTCGTGGGCTTTGTGACCATGAAACAGCCGGACGATCACGAAAACCTGCCCAGCTACTATCATGAGGTCGGCGCGATCTATCTGGACCCGCCGGTTTACAGGAGGGGCATCGGGCGGCAGCTGATGGCCTATGCCGAGGCGCGCGCCCGCGAACTGGGCAAGTCCGCGCTGATGCTCTGGGTCTTCGAGGACAACGCGCCCTCGCGGCGGTTCTACGAGGCCTGCGGGTACGCGCGGGATGTCAAAGGCGAGATGGTGGAAAACGAATACGGCCACACGCTGCGGTCCCTGCGGTATGTGAAGGAGATATGATGCAGACCACTTCCCTGGGCATCCTGAACCTGCTCGCGCCCTGCCACTGCCGGTGCCGATATTGCTTTCTCTGCGCAGACGGCAAGGCCTCAGGCGTGCCCTATGAGCGGGGGGAGGCCATCGCCCGCCGCGTGCACGAGGCCTATCCCGGCGTGCCCGTGAGCTACACCTGCGGCTACTGCTATGATTACCCCGAGCTTGCGCACAACATCGCGTTCAACCGGAGCTTGCGCTTTCCGGGCGCTGGGTTTTTGCAGATCAACGGCAGTGACATGCGCGGAGACGCCGAGCTGCGTGCCTGGCTCCAATCCCTGCGCGCGGCCGGCGCGGCCAGCATAGACGCCACCTTCTACGGCCTGCCCTCCACCCACGACGCCTTTGCCGCCCGCCCCGGCGACTTCGCCTATCTGCTGCGCATCCTGCGCGTTGCAAAGGAACTGGGCTACGAGGCCCCGTGCACCTTCCCTCTTACGGAGGAGAACAAGGCGGAGCTTGTCCCCCTCCTCGCCCTGCTGGAAGAGGAGGGCCTCACCCGCTTTTACGGATTCCTGCCCGACCACCGCGGCTGCGGCGCGCTGCTGGAGGGTATCCGCCTGACGCGCGCCTCCATGGAGGCCCTGCCGGAGAACGTGCGCGCCTGCGTCAATCTCCCCCGTTACAAGACGGAGGCCGAATGGCTGCGCGCGGGCTTCCCCGAACCCTCGCGCCGGGCGCTGCGGCTTGCCCTGACAGAGGACAACATATCGCATTGGGAGAGCTTGTCCCCCGCGCAAATCATCGCGGAGTTGGAGGCCCTCGACGACGCCTACCGCGCCGCCATGCCGCCCATGGCGGCCCTTGCGCGGCTCTATGGCGACCCCCGAAACGAACGCCTCTACCAAGCCCGCGACCTGCGCTGGAAATGGCAGTCCCTCTGGCTGCGGGAGAGACAGTTGGACGTCTATGATGTGACTGAAGAGAGCAAAACAGGGAGTGTGTGGACATGATGCAGCTTACCGATTACCAGACCGCCGCCGATTACCTTCGTACCCGCCTGCCCGGGAAGGACTATCCCATCGGCCTCATCCTCGGCTCCGGCCTGGGCGAGCTCGGCGAAAAGCTCGCGAACCCCATCGCCATCCCCTACGCCGACATCCCGGGCTTCGCGGTGTCCGGCGCGCCGGGGCACTTGGGGCTGCTCATCGCGGGGGAGCTTGCGGGACGCCCCGTGCTGTGCATGCAGGGCCGCCTGCACCACTATGAGGGCCACGATTTCGCCCACATCACCTTCCCCGTGCGGGTGCTGCGCCTGCTGGGCGTGGAGACCCTGCTGGTGACCAACGCGGCGGGGGGCATCAACACGGGCTATTCTGTCGGCGACATCATGGTCATCGCCGACCACATCAACCTCATGGGCGGCAACCCCCTTGCCGGCCTGCACGAGCCCGCCTTCGGCGAGCGCTTCTTCGACATGGGCACGGCCTACACCCCGGCTTTGCGCAGGCTCGCCCAAGCCAGCGCAGAAAAATTGGGCATGTCCCTGCGCGAGGGCGTCTACATCGCCGTGACTGGCCCGAGCTACGAGACCCCCGCGGAGATCCGCGCGTTCCGCATCCTGGGGGCCGACGCCGTGGGCATGTCCACCGTGCCCGAGGTCATCGCCGCCCGCCACTGCGGCATGGACATCCTGGGCCTGTCCCTCATCACGAACCTCGCCGCCGGTGTGACCGACGCCGTGCTCTCCGGCGAGGAGGTCATCGCCATCGGCCGGGCAAAGGCCAGGGAGATGGAGGCGCTTGTGACTGAAATTATAAAGGAGATATCGCCATGACCATCCGCCCCATCCGCCCCTCGGACGAGGCCGCACTGCGCGCCCTGTGCCTGGACACCACCCCCCTGCACCGCCGCGAGCAGTCCGAGCGCTTCGTGATTTGGCAGACCTACGGGCAGTACTACCTCGACTGCGAGGCGGCAAACAGCTTTATTGCTTTGGAGGAGGACCAGCCCGTCGGGGCCATCCTCTGCGCGCCCAATTACGCCGACTACGTGCGCCGCTTCATGGAGCAGATATACCCCAAGTGCAAGCCCTACGGCTATATCGCCAACGCCTGGGCGCGGCAATACGCCCTGCTGCACAAGAGGCTGGCCGGGCGCTACCCCGCCCACATGCACTGCCTGTTGCCCGAGGCACGGCAGGACCTGGCGCAGCCGCTGTTTGAGGCCCTCGCCGCCCACCTGGAGGCCCTCGAATGCCGGGGCATTTGCGCGTTCCCGGACATGAGAAAGCAGCCCGCCCTGTACGCCTCCCTGGACACGCTGGGCTTCGACGCGCTGGGCAAAAGCGCGAAGACGCTGCTGATGGGGAAGGAACTGTTTTAGGAGGTGAGCCATGATCCCCTACGCCATTGTCGGCACAAGCTGGATCTCCGAGGAATTTTACGCCGCTTCGCTGTGTTCTGATCTGGTTTTGTGCGGTGTATGCTCAAGAAATCAGGAGACCGGCCGTGCGTTCACGTGCAAACTCGGTCAACCGGACGTGCCAGTCTACACCTCAATCGAATCCCTTGCCGCCGCGCCGGATATCGAAGCCGTATACGTCGCCAGCCCCAACAGCCTCCACGCCCCACAGTGTGAAAGCCTGCTGCTGGCGGGCAAGCACGTGCTGTGCGAAAAGCCCATCGCCGCCCACCCGGGTGACCTGTGCCGGCTGCAGGCCCTTGCCCGCGCAAACCACCTGATCTATATGGAGGCCATCATGTACCTCCATACGCCAGCGCGCAAGGCCGTCAAAGAGCTGCTGCCCGCGCTGGGGGAGATCACCTCCGCCCACTTCGATTTCTCGCAGCTCTCCTCAAAATTTGATGAACTATCTGCGGGCGTAACCCTGCCCAACGTCTTCAACCCGGCCATGGCCGCCGGGGCTTTCAACGACCTGGGGATCTACTGCGTCTACCCCGCGCTGGACTTCTTCGGCGTGCCATTGGCCGTGCAGGCGCAGTCCCACCTGCTCCCCGCCGGCGCGGACGCCGCGGGCGCGGCCCTGCTGCGCTATCCCGGCTTCACGCTCACCCTCACCTGGAGTAAGCTCGGCCAAAGCCGCGGCGTCTCGCAGGTCATGGGCACAAAGGGCACCATCGCCATCCGCTCCATCTCGCAGTTCCAGGGGGTAACGTTCCATCCCCGCCATGGTGAGCCCCGCGAGCTGGCTCCGCCCCTGCAAAAGCACGAGGTTATGCAGAGCGAAGCCCGCGCCTTCTGCGACTACATCGTCGTCGGCGATAGAATCGCCGGCCACCCCGCCCCCGTGCCCTATGAGGAGGCCTGCGACCTCTCCCTCTCCGTGGCGCGGTGGATGGAGGAGATCAGGCAAGCGGCTGCGCAGGATTGACATGCGGTTACAGGCACCAAAACACTGCCGCCGGGTGCTCCACCCGGCGGCTTACGTTTTGCCACGCAATAAAAATAAAATCAATCTTTCCTATTGACTTTAACATTATTAAAGCATATAATGAATAATATAAAACAAGAGAGGAGCCAGCGGCATGCCCGTCTCGTTTTTGCCCGACTGGGTCAGCGGCCTGGATGAGGAGGACCTGGCATTTATCCGCAATTTTATCATGGCCTCCGGCTCGCTGAAGGAGATCGCGAAGCAGTACGGCGTGACCTACCCGACGGTGCGGCTGCGCCTGGACAAGGTCATCCAGAAGGTGCGCATCGGCGAAAGCGAGGCGCAGGAGCCCTACATAGCGCTCATCAAGCGATTGGCGGTGAACGACCGCCTTGACTTTGAAACCGCGAAGCTGCTCATAGGCGAATATAAAAAAATCGGAGGATCAAATCATGATTGACGACGCGTTACTTTTGCCGGTGGTGGTGTTGGTCTGCTTTGCCGCTATCGTGGCGCTGGAGGTATTCCTGGCGAAGAAGGGAAAGAGACCGGGCCTGGTCCTGCCGTTCACATTCCTGGGGCTTTCGGTGGCTGTCTTTGCGGGCATGCTGGTGACGAAAGCCATGGTTGCATCCACGGTGCAAAACTTTATGACAACCTCGCCAGACGGCATCCCGATAGCGCCAGCGCCCTCCTTCCTTGGCATTACTTCGCGCGATCTCGTGCAAGCCCTGCTCTATTTTTTGCTCTGCAACGCCTTCACGGCGATCCTGTTTGCGGCATACGCCATCTACAGGCGCAGGCAGCGCAGGCGGCAGGCCTTGAAGCAGATGCGGATGCAGGATTTGTAGCCCCTATTCCATCTCGATCCGCTGCGCCAGCTTGTGCACCCCGCCGGTATCCGTCTCCTTCAGGTACGGCTCAAAGAAAATCCCCGGCGCGCGCCCCGCGGGGTAGAGCTCCTTCAGCGGCAGCAGCACGAAGGCGCGCTGCAGCAGGCGCGGGTGCGGCAGCGAGAGCTCGAAGCTCTCGTTTTTCACGCCCTCATAAAGCAGCAGGTCCAGGTCGATCACCCGGGCGGCGTTGCGCGTTGTGCGCACCCGCCCCATGGAGGCCTCGATCCCCAGGCAGGCCCCCAGCAGCGCCATGGGCGACATCCCGGTCTCCACCTTCACCGCCATGTTGTGGTAGTCCTCCTGGTCCTCCGGGGTCCCCGAAAAGCCAGAGGCTTTTTGGGGTGGTTCCGGCCCACCTTCCGGCTTGGATGAGTAGATGGCGGAAATATCCGTGATCTTCGTGCCGGGCAGGCGGCTGAGCGCCTGTACCGCCTCCAACAGATAACCGCTCTTGTCCCCCAGGTTACTCCCCAAGCCGACCACCGCTTCGCTCATTGCGGCATTCCTTCCCTTCTTCTGTATATTTCTATGACAATGTCCTCAACCTTCATTTTCACCGGCGCGTCCGGCTTGTGCACCCGCAGGGTGATCGCCTCCACAGCGGGGAATTCCGCCAGCACCGCCTGCGCCGTGAGCTCCGCCGCGCGCTCGATCAGGCTGCACGGCTCCCGCGTAAACGCCGCCGCCGCCACCTTGATCGCCCGGGCGTAATTTACCGTATCCGCCAATTCGTCGCTGCGGCAGGCCGTAGCCAAGTCCGCCTCCAGCAGCATGTCCAGCAGGAATACCTGCCCGTGCTGCCGCTCCTCCGGGTTCACCCCATGAAAGGCGTGGAGCTCCAATCCCGTGATCTGAATGCGTTCCATCTGCGGCCTTTCTATTTTACATGGATTTACATGAATTGTCAATACGAAATCGCAAGATGTTGCGTACAAAATTTGCGGCCTCCCGCGCCTGCACCACATCGTGTGTGCGCAATATGTCCGCGCCGCCGCATTGGGCGATCACCTGCGCCGCGAGCGTGCCCGCTTCGGCCCCCCCTGTGATCCTTTTGCGCGAGACTCCCACCAGCATCACGAAGCCCTGCGGCTTCACCCGCGCAAGGTTCGCCAGCAATCGAAGATTGTCCTCGTTTTTCTTCCCAAAGCCGATGCCTGGGTCCAGCCACAGGCGCTCTTTTTTGATGCCCAGCGCCATCGCCCGCGCCGCCATGCTCTCGAGGGCCTCCCGCACTTCATATAAAACATCGTCGTATTGCCCTTCGAAATCCGCGCCGCCCCGATTGTGCATGAGCACCCAACTCGCCTCATGCGCTTTGACAATCCCGGCCATCTCTTCGCTCACGCTGCCGCTGACGTCGTTGACTATCTGTGCACCCAGCGTCAGCGCCGCCTCCGCCACCTCGGGATAAAACGTATCCACCGAGATGGGGATGCCCAGCTTCCCCCGCAGGCCCTCCAGCACGGGCCGCAGCCTGCTCCACTCCTCCTCGGGCGAGACCGCCTTGCATCCCGGCCTTGTGGACTGCCCGCCGACGTCGAGAATATCCGCGCCGTCGCGCTCGAGTTCCAGGGCCCGGCCGATGGCGTCTTCCGGCGCGAAATATAGACCCCCGTCGGAGAAGGAATCGGGCGTGACGTTGAGGATGGCCATGATCTTCATTTTAATTTTTCCCTCAGGGCAAAGTGATTTCGGCCAGGTATTTGCAGTCGCCCTGAAGGCTGTCAGTCCAATAGACCTTGCTGCCGCGCAGTATAACACTGTCCGGCCACCAATAGCTTTCATTTTCATCAATTCCGCACACGGAGGCGGGAAGCTGCAGCAGCAATTGCTTTTTTTGCAAGTCATACACGCGCACGCAGGTATAGTCGGTCAAAATGAAATAGCGTTCGTCCGGCGTTACGAAGCGCGTGTTCATATCCTGCACGTTCTCCAAGCCGGGGGAATCTTCCAGCACGTTCACTGCCGGCAAGTCCTCGCCGTCTTTCAGTGCGGGCAATGCCTTCAGGTCAACGCGCATCAGGCGCAGCGGGCCGCCGTAGGGGCCGTAGGTGCCTTCCGTCAGGTAGAGCGCGTCCGCGAAAATCATCTCCCGGCCGAGGAACCAATCCCCGTCCTGATATTTCTCTCCATATGCAATGGGGATTGTGCGCAGCTTTTGCGTGTCGTAGATTGCGGTGCCCCCGCTGCCCTCCCAGTATCCCCAGCAGTAGGCAAAATAGCGCTCGTCAAGCGCCTTTATGAGCCTGGGGTATCTCCAGGCCTCTTCACGCAGCAAGGCCTCTTCGGGCGTTGTCTCCTCGCCCAGATAGGATTTTTCCAGCAGCACGGTTTCCTTGCCGGTCTTGTTCTCCCGCAAGGTCAGCGTATCGTTCTTCTGGATAACCGTTTTGTCCTTCCCCATGGGGAATTGCGTTGGGCCTTCCTTCATATACTCTTCCCATTGCTCCGCCAGCCATTGTGTCGCCTCTTTGCCCTCGGCGGAGTTCAAGTTCAGCGCTTGCCATGTGACCCCATTGCTTTCGCCGCCATTTGGCAAAAAAGGAGCTTCGGTGGAGGTTTCCTCTTCGAGAAATTCAGTCGGGTTTCCAGTAATAGGTTCGGGTGTAATCTGCCCGCAGGCGGACAGGAGCAATAACAGGGCCAGTAAAAACGGGATAACACGTTTCATGGGGGGGGTTCTCCTTCCTAACTGTCAATTGTCAATTGCCTTTCAGCAGCATCATCGCCTCGGCCCGGGTGGTCCCCTCGCGCATGCTGCCGCGCAGGGCGGAGGTGCGCGTCTGCGCCCCGGAGGCCTTCGCGCCGCGCATGGTCATGCACAGGTGCTCGGCCTCGAGGACCACGGCCACGCCCGCGCAGGGCAGGCCCTTATAGATCAGATCGGCGATCTGGGAGGTCAGGCGCTCCTGCAGCTGGGGCCGGCGGGCATAGCACTGCACGATGCGCGCGAGCTTGCTCAGCCCGATCACCTTGCCGCCCTTGGGCAGGTAGGCGATGTGCGCCTTGCCGAAGAAGGGGGCCAGGTGGTGCTCGCACACGGAGTAGAAGGGGATGTCCCGCACGATGACCATCTCATCCCCGGCCTCGTGGAACACCTTCAGGTGCTCCGCGGGGTCCTCTTCAAGCCCGGCGAAGAGCTCGGCGTACATGCTTGCCACGCGGTGCGGGGTCTCGCGCAGTCCCTCGCGGTCCAAATCCTCGCCGATGGCCAGCAGGATCTCGCGCACGGCGGCTTCGATGCGTGGGATATCCATATGATCTCCTTCCAATTCCCCTCCTGGGAGGGATGCCCGCAGGGCGGGGTGGTTGTGCGGAGCACTATTTCTTGATCGGCACGATCCGCACCACGGCCAGCGGCGCCACATCGTAGCAATAGACCGTGTCGGTCTTGATGGAGAAGCTGTCCAGGGCCGCGTTGCCCAGGATGCGGTAGACGCGCTGCTTTTTCACCAGGTAGTCCAGGCCCTCCTCCAGGGCGATTGCGTCGGAAAAGCGCAGCTCCACCGCGTTGGCGTCGGCGCCCATCGCCGCGCGCAGGGCCTTCGCGATCGTATCCTCCGCCGCGCGGTCCAGGGTGGTGAAGTGCAGCCCCTTGCGCACGTAGTAGTTCGCCCCCAGGGCGGTGCAGGGGTTCTGCGCGTCCTTGATTTCGTGGGTGAGCCCCATTTCCCGGTCGGTGAGATTGAAATAGGCGTGGCTGGTGATGTTGACGTTGTCCTTGGTGACGGGGTCGTCCCAGGTGGCGTCCAGATGATACCATTCGCCCCCGATGCGCACCTTGTTCCAGGCGTGGTTCTCGGCGTCCCCGTCCGTGCCGCCGGCCTTCCCCGTGACGATGTAGCAGGGGATGCCCTGCAGGTCCAGCAGCAGCTGCATCGCCCGGGAATAGCCCTCGCAGGAGGCGCTGCCCTCCACCAGCGCGCCGTAGGCCGTGCTCTTCTCCGGCTTGGTGAATTCCGCGGAGTAGGAGCACAGGCGCACCAGCTGGTCGTGCAGGGCCAGCTCGCAGTCGAAATCCGTACCCCCTTGCGGCACGGTGAAGCTCTCGCAGACCTGCGCCAGCTCCTCGCAGCGCGCGGCGTAGGTCTCCCGGTCCATGTTATATCTCGGCAGAAACGCCGTCACCAGCCCGGAGGCGTTGCTGCGGGTGTTGTAGTACACGGTGGAGATTTGGAACAGCAGGGGCTGGTCCATCACCAGCGCGGAAAACACCCTTTCGATGCTTTCCACGTTCAGGTTCTTCACCTTGATGCTGTCGGGGAAGCCCGGCAGGCGCTCCAGGATGTCGTCGTAGGCGGCCTGCTCGGACTCACTTAAGGCTCCGTAGTGATAGCGCAGCTGCCCCGCCCGGGCAAGCTGCGCGGGCAGGACGACGGGGGGGAGTGTGGTGATCTCCTCCGCCCATTGCTCCGGCAGCAGGAGGCCGCCCTCGCGCAGGGCCGAAACCCCCGTGAAGGCCAGGACCGCCGCCGCAACCAGCAGCAGGAGCATCCAGGGAAATGTGCGTCTTCTCATTGGATTATTCCTTTACGTCTATTACAAATTGACCGCTCTCGTCCAGGATTGCCAGCAGCAGCTCCCGGCGGGTATAGAAATCGTTGACGGAGATGTCGGTCTGGATGATATTCATCAGGCCGTTGAAGAGCGCCTCCAGCTGCTTCTCGTCCAGGGCCTTGGCAAGATAGGTCTCCAGCACGCGCGCCAGGAGCTCGCCCTGGGCCAGCGCGCCGCCCTCCTCAAGGGTATCCAGATAGCGGAAGTAGCGCAGCAGCATGTCCCCCTGCAGGCGCTGGGTGCCCTCGGCCAGGGTGAGCGTGAAATCCGCGCCGCGGTAGCGGATGCGCTCGTCCACCTGCACGGTGACGCTGCCCATGAGGTTCACCGCCGTGACGAAGCCCTTGTCGTCGCTGCAGATATAGCGGTCCACCGCGCCCTCGGTCAGGGCCTCCACCGCGGCCTTGAGGGCCTTCGGGCCGCCCTCGCGCAGGGTCTGCTCTAGGGAGGCCTCCCGCCCATCCCAAGGGGCCATCGCCCGGGGAGAGAGCGGAAATACGTGCAGCTGCCGCTGTGTGACGTCCACGCGCGCCAGGGCACAAAAACGCAGGCTCTGCCCGGCGTTGTCCGTCCCGCACAGCAGGATCAGCGCGCTGCCGGTGTAGGTCCACGCGCCCTCGGGGGGGTCGGTGGGGGCCTCGGTGGGGCGCAGCGCGTCGAGGATCTGGTCCACCAGGCCGTCCCGCTGCAGGGCGATGGCCGAGACGATGCCCAGCAGCAGCACAATCGCGCAGAAGCCGCCCAAAAAGCGCAGCGCCTGGTCGCGGCGGCGGCGTTCCTTCGGCTGGAATTCCAGGTCATAGGCCTTTTTTTGCATGGGCTCACTCCTTTATTTTAAAACCTGAATGACGGCTGCCTCGGCGGGGACCTCAACCTTCGTCCCGCGCAGATCCGGCGGCAGCTCGTAGATGATGCTGTGCGGGTTCGCGTTGGCGATGACGAGAATCTCTGCGCGCATAAATGCGATACACCCCAGGGTGGCGCTCAATAGGCGAAAGTCCGTGCCCGCAAAGGCCTCGCGGTGCGCCACGCGCAGTTCGCCCAGCGTGCGGTACCAGGCCAGCAGGCCCTCGTCCTCCCGTTCCCATGGATAGCATGCCCGGTTGAAGGGGTCCTTCGCCCCCTGCAGCCCGGCCTCGTCGCCGTAATACACGCAGGGGTTGCCCGGCAGGGTGTATTGCAGGGCCGCGCAGAGCATCAGCCTGCGGCGCGCGCTGTCGATCGAAGCGCCGGCCAACAGGCGCGTGAGGGCGCGGGGGGTGTCGTGCGTGCCGATGTGGTTCATCAGGCCGGTGATGGCATGGGGAGGGTAGTGCTCCAGCTGGGACCCGATGACCTCGGCCAACTGCTCGGCCGCAGCCTCGCAGGCAAAGCGCAGGATGGCGTTTGCCAGGGGGTAGTTCATCACGCTGTGCATCTGCCCACCCAGCAGGAAGCGCCGCCGCCCGCCGTGGCTCCATTTGCGGCTGGCGTCCTCCCAGACCTCCCCCAGGATGTAGGCCTCTGGCCTCTCCTTGACCGACGCCTCAAACAGCCTGTCGAGGAATACATCCGGCAGCTCGTCCGCCACGTCGATGCGCCAGCCGTCGGCCCCCTGCCGCAGCCAATGCCGCGCCACGCCGTCCTTCCCGGTGAAGAAGCCGAGCACGCCCGGGTGGTCCTCCCGCAGCTCGGGCAGGATGTCGATCCCCCACCAGCACGCGTAGCCCTCCGGCCAATCCCGAAATGTGTACCATTCATAATACGGAGAATCTTTCGAGGCCTGCGCCTGCCGGAAGTACTCGCTGTCCGCGCCCGTGTGGCTGAACACCCCGTCCAGGATGATCCGGATGCCCATCCCGTGGGCCTGATCGCACAGATGTGTGAAGTCCTCTTCTGTCCCCAGGAGGGGGTCTATCGCGAAGTAATCGGAAGTGTCGTACCTGTGGTTGCTGTGCGCCAGAAAGATGGGATTTAAATAGATGCAGGTGACGCCCAAGCTTTTCAAGTAGCCCAGCTTTTCTTCAATCCCATTGAGGTCCCCGCCGAAGAAGTCGTACCGCGTGATTTTGCCGCGCTCATCGGGCTCCCACTGCGGTTCGCCGTGCCAGTCCTGCCGGAGAATTCGATCTTCGGGCACGCCCTCCTTCGCCCTGCCGGAATTGCAAAACCTGTCGGGGAAAATCTGATACAGCACCCCGCCGGGCACCCAATCGGGCAGCTGCTGCGTGGGATCATACACCGTCAGCCGGAACCAGCCGCCCTCGCCGAGGCGGCCCACGCCCTGCTCCTCGTCGCCGATCCATCCACCGCCGGATTCGCTGTCATAGATGAACCGGTATCGGTACAGCCCAGGCTCGCGCAGGGTAAGGCGGCACTGCCACCACTCCTCTTGGTCCCCCTCCATGCCCTCCCACCAGAAGGGCAGGCTCCCTTCCCACGCGCCGTCGTAGTCCCCCCAGCGCAGCGTGACCCCGCGGCACCGCATGTGCCGGGGCAGGATCGCCCTGAAAGTGATCTCCTCCCCGGCTGGGATTGCGCCGAAGGGGCTTTTGTGCAGGGTGGAGTGGGAACGGTAGGGAACAAAATGCATAATGCTTAGTTCTCAATTCTGAATCTATCTTCTTAAATCCGATATCTCGTCCACCAGCACGATGTAGTCCCTCGCCCCCTGGGCATCCTCGGGGCTCTCCACCACGGGCAGGACGGGCCTGGTGCGCCAGTAGCTCCCGTCGCGGGCCCAGGGCGCGCCGCGGGTGTCCACGGCGATGTAGTCCGCCGCGCAGCCCCACAGGTCCCCCCCCAGACTATCTGCGCCGTCAATGGCCGCCTGGCCGGGGATCATCACGTAGAGCGGGACCCCGGCGGCCTCCTTCGCCTCGGCGATGAAGCTGCGCAGGGCGGCGTTGCGGGCGGCCATGCGCTTTGCTTCAGCGCCCTGCGCAGTGGGGTCGATCTCCTCCTGCCCGGGGAACACCGCGCCCTGTAAATTCCCCTCGGGGAAAGCCACGCCGCACAGCAGGATCTCGTCCGCACCGAAGGCAACCACCTCGCGGATGACCGCCAGCAGGTATTCGCGCGCCTGCGGGGAATAGGGGTTGAGCCAGCGCCTGCCCTGCCCGTCGGTCCAGGGGGCGTCGGCGTCCCGCTGCAGCACGGCGGCCTCCTCCATCGCCCCGGCGGCGAGCGGGTCGTCGAAGCAGTGGATCACCGCGACGATCCGCTGCCCGGCCTTGCGCTGCAGGTCCCGCATGGTCCAATATGTGCGGTAGCGCATCTTCTGGCTGGCGTTGATGAGCCTCTGCTGCATCAGGTTCGATTGGTAGGAGAGGTAGCCCCCGCCGTCCTTGAAGGTCATCACGGCGGCGGTGGCCTCCAGCTGCTGCGCCCGCGCGACCAGCTTCGGTGAGTCGTCGTTGCGGTCGAGCATGTTCAGCGGGGCATAGAAGCTGCGCAGGGGCGGGCCCTCGGGCGCTGGCAGGGTGACCTCCGGCGGGGCGGTGGTCTGCTCTGGCTCGGTGTGCCGCTGCGTCTCCAGCGGCGTCTCCGAGACGCGCAGCAGCGTCTCCGTCACGATGAAGCCCCCGGCCAGCACCGCGAACATCAGCACGCTGACGACGGCAAACTTCAGCGCGCGCTTGATCTTGAGCCGCCGCCGCGCCTTGCGCCCCCACACGTGCTCTTGAAAATCCTCCTCCGAGACCGTGCCGAGGGGCTGCTGGAGGGTGATTTTTTGCGGGTCTTCCCTCTTCACTGGAACAATACCTTCCCTTCGAACCCCGTGAACGCCAGCGCCAGCAGCCCGGTGTAGATCAGCGCGGCGGGCACGCCGGTGAACGTGGGCGGGATGGCCTTGTTCTGCTGCAGGATGTGCAGGCCGCTGTTGATGAGCAGGGCCACCACCAAAAATGCCACGCCCGCGCCCAGCCCCATACCGATGGCCCCCTGCAGGCTTTCGCCCGTGTGGTGCGCCAGCAGGGGAACCCCCATCACGATGGTGTTCAGCGCGCTCATGCCGATGCGCCGCAGCAGGATCGGCCTGTGCGGGGCGAGCTTATGCGGCAGCACCGCGATGACTGAGCAGGCCAGCAGGTAGAGCGCCAGCAGCGCCCCGCCATAGAGCGCGGCCCGCCAGGCGTAGTCGTAGTCGGAGATGGACAGCCGCATGGCGGCAAGGCGGCAGACCGCCGCGGCAGCGGCGGAGAACAGCGACACCAGCAGCGACGAGAGCAGGATCTCGCTGTTGCGCTGCGCGGCCCGCAGTACCTCCGAGGCGCCCAGCCCCCCGCTGAACAGCAGGTTGCGCAGAAACACGGCGTAGGTCGCCGCGGTGAGCATGGAGAGCAAAATATCTTTCATGAAGCGTCGCCTCCCTTAAAATCGTCCAGCAATTCCTCCAGCTCCAGCACGAGCCGCAGCCGCTCCTCCTCCGTCAGCGGCTGTACCCCCGCCTGCGCGGACGCGCCGCCGTCCTCCAGCCCGTATTCCCGCAGGATCGCCTCCACGGGGATTCTGGGAGCGCCCGTCTCCTCCTCCGGCTCCCCGGCAATCTCCTCCGCGGCGATCTCCTCGGCGGGCGGGTCCTCCCTCCTCAGCGCCTCCTGCACCTCGGAGATCAGCAGCTTGCGCGTCTTCTCCAGGCGCTCCAGGCGGTCCTCCGGGGCCAGTTCCAGGGCCTTCTCCGCCCCGGTATAGATCCCCCGGACGGAGAGCGCGCGTAAGATGACCTTCAGCAGGGCGGCCATGGCCCCCAGCAGGAGGAAGCCGCCGAAGGGCATCCACATGCCGCGCAGGTGCAAGTTCTTCGAGAGCTGCACGCCGAAGAGCGTGCCATAGCCCAGCAATTCACGCGCGCAGCCGGCGATCAGCGCCGCCACGGCGTAGCCCAGGCTGTTGGAGAGCGCGTCACGCAGGGCGTCGCCCGGGGAGTGCAGGACGGCGTAGCGCTCGCAGCGCGTGGCCGTCAGGGCGTTGACCGCCATCAGCGGCAGGAACACGCGCAGCGGGGCCAGCTGGGCGGCGATCCGGGCGGCGGCGAGCAGGTCCTCGTCCAGCCTTGTGAAATAGTCCATCAGGTTGCCCATCAGAAACGCCGCGGGGCAGGCGATGGCCAGCCCGATGGCGAAATAGATCGCCACGCGCAGCCACAGGGGGACCCGTTTCATCACGGAGGCCAGCAGCTCGCAGATGATCAGGTGCAGCCCGGCCAGCGCGGAGATCCACAGCGCGCCCTGCAGGGTGGAGGCGGCCACGATCACCGCCGTGAGCCCCGTCGCCTGCACCAGGACCGGGTTTTGCAGCACCGCGCCGGCCAGCCAGCCACGCGTCTTTTTTAACGATTTAGGCATCGCGGGCCTCCTTTTCTCCGGCCTCAAGGGCCTCCACGCGCTCACGGAATTCCCTCTGGTGCCTGATCTCCGACTGCATGCGGTAGAGCAGGGGCATGAAGGCGTCCGCCAGAAGTATGGCGAAGCAGACGGTCTCCTCAAAGCTGCCCAGCTGCCGCAGCAGCACGCACAGCGCCCCGGCGAGGGCCCCGAACCCCACGCGCGTAAACCACCGCTGGGGCATGATGGCGGGGTCGGGCAGCAGGAACACCGCCGCGAACAGCAGGCTGCCCGAGCACAGCTCCATCACCACCGAATCCAGGCGGATCCGCAGCCACTCGCCCGTCCCCGGGTCCACCACCCTGGGCAGCAGGAAGCTCAAGGCTGCCACCGTGCCGGCGAAGGCCAGGCTGCACAGTGCCGCGGTGCGCCGCCGTTTGTTCAGCAGGAGCATGGCCCCGAACGCCGCGGCGATCAGCAGGATGCAGCCGGTGCCCATGGGGCCCGTGCTCTGGCCCAGGAGGATGCCGCTCATCTGCTTGCCCTCGATGACAGAGCGCCCGTGCTGCAGCATCAGGGCCAGAGATTTGCTGTAGGCCGGCGGCGCCGTGGTGGAGGGGATATAGAAGAACACGGTTTTTGGGAAGCAGACGGTGAGGAAGGCGAACCCGGCAGCTGCGGGCGTAAAGGGCGCGTGCATCGCGCCGCCGAAGGGGATCTTCACCACCAGCACGGCAAACGCCGCGCCCACGGCCGCGTACACCGGCGCGCTGAAGGTGGATTTCACCTCGGCGGGGAGCATGCAGGCGATCCACACGCCGGTCACCACGGCGCTCCAGTCGTCCACGGTGCGCTTGTGCAGGATCAGCCGCGCGGCGGCAAGCTCGCACAGCACCGCCGTGAGGGCCGCCACGGCCGCGGTGCGCAGGGCGTTCGCGCCGTAGTAATAGCTCCCCACCAGCAGCAGCGGCAGGCTCAGCAGCAGCGAGGTCACGTTCCAGTCGCGCGCCTCGCGGTTGTCGGCAAAGCGCTGCTTCCAGCGCGGGACTTCTTCGGGCATGGGATCAACTCCGTTCCAGATGAATTCCCCTCCGTGGAGGGGTGGCGCGCAGCGCCGGGGTGGTCAATTCGCCAATGTCAGCGTCGCGCTCACCGCGAAGTGGTCCGAGGGGTACATCCCGTCGTATTCGTCCCGGATCACCTTGAACTGCTTCGCCTCGCGCAGATAGTGGTTGGCGTACACATAGTCGATCGCAGAGCCGCCGCTGCCGTAGCCGTGGAAGGTGCGGCCGGTGTCGGCCTCTCCGGCGGCATAGCGCAGGTCCGTCAGGCCGCCGGCCTCCAGGTACTGCGCGGGCAGGCTGCCCGGCCCGGCGTTGAGGTCGGCGGTGAACACCGCGGGCAGGCCCATGGCGTTGATCCGGTCGGCGATGAGGCGCGCGCTGTTGGCCCGTGCGGTCCCGCCCACGTGGTCAAAGTGCGCGTTGAAGTGCACATAGGTGAAGCCGGTCCGCCTGTCCTTCAGCACGGCGTAGCCCGCCACGCGCGGCAGGGCGGCGTCCCAGCCCATGGAGGTGATGCCGGGGTTGTCGGAGAGCCAGAATACACCCTGGTCGACCAGCAAATATTTGTCCCTGCGGTAGAAGATGGGCGTGCCCTCCCCAAGGCCGAAGTAGCGCCCCTGCCAGCAGGCGATGCCGTAGTCTGGAAGGCCGGTTCTGCCGGCCTTGCGTAGCGCCCACCACAGCCGGAGGCGCCACAGCTCGTGGGCCTCCTGCAGGCCGAAGCTGTCGGGCCTCTCGCTCAAAATGGTCTGCACCACGCCGTTGATGCGCTGGCCAATGCTGCCGATCTCCGTCCAGACGTTGAAGCTCATCACCGTGATCTCCTGCGTCATGGTATCCGGCGTGTCGGGGATCACCGGCGGGATGGGGGGCTCGCTCAGGGCGATGACCCCGGTGGAGGTAAAAGCGAGCAGCCAGGCAAGGAATTTCATGATGAAGTCGGGCATAGGATCAACTCCATTCCAGATAAATTCCCCTCCGTGGAGGGGTGGCGCGCAGCGCCGGGGTGGTCAGTTGGCCAATGTCAGCGTCGCGCTCACCGCAAAGTGGTCCGAGGGCCACATCCCGTCATATTCGTCCCGGATCACCTTGAACTGCTTCGCGCCGCGCAGATAGTGGTTGGCGTACACGTAGTCGATGACCCCGGTGCAGTCCCTGTAGCCGTGGTGGGTGACGCCGGTATCGCTCTCGGCGGCGGCAAAACGCAGGTCGGTCAGCCCTCCAAGGGCCAGGTACTCCATGGGCCTGCTGCCGGGCCCGGCGTTCAGGTCCCCGGTGAGCACCGTGGGCAGCCCCAGGGCGTTGACGCGATCGGCCATCAGGCGTGCGCCGTTGGCCATGGCGACCTGCCCCTTGTGGTCCAGGTGCGTGTTGAAATGCGCGTAGGTGAAGCCGGTCTCCTTGTCCCGCAGTACGGCCCAGCCCGCGATACGCGGGCACGCGGCGTCCCAGCCCATGGACGCCACGCCCGGGCGCTCCGAGAGCCAGAACACGCCCTCCTTCACCAGGTCAAATTTTTCTTTCAGATAGAAGATGGGCGTGCCCTCATGTACGCCGAACACGCGCCCCCTGTCGCAGGCGATGCCGTAGACGCCGCGCAGGTCCCGTTTGAGCGGGCCGCGCCACAGCTCGTGGGCCTCCTGCAGGCCGAAGCTGTCGGGCTTCTCGTGCAGGATGGTCTGCACCACGCCGTTGTAGCGCTTGGGCAGGCCGTGCTCGCCGCCCACGCGGCACAGCACGTTGTAGCTCATCACGGTGATCTCCTGCGTCAGCCTGTCCGGCGCAGTGGGGACCTCCGGCGCGCTGGGAGGGTCGTGCAGCACGGCCCTGCGTTTGCGCGATGTCAGCGGCAGCAGCCGCTCAAGCGAATCCCTCATCATGTTCATCATCTTTTCCGTCATTGTGATTTACCCCTTTTGCTTCGCCGCAGCTAAGCAGTATTTACTGGATTTCTTTCCAACATTTCAGTATTGCGCACAGCCCGTCCATTTTATATGATATTACTAAGGACTTTTGGGAGGAACTATGCAACCATGAGAATCGAAGCCATCACCCGGCGCAAGATCGTCGTGGAACTGAGCCCGGAGGATATGGCCACCCTCGACATCACCTACGAGGCACTGGACTACGCCAGCGTGGATACCCGGAGGGTCATCTGGGTCATCCTCGACCGTGTGCGCGAATGCACCGGCTGCGACATCGACCCCTCGGGCCAGCTGCTCATCGACGCCATGCCCCGCCCCACCGGCGGCTGCATTTTATTTTTTACCCTGCGGGGCGCAATCGCTGAGCCATTCGGCCCCACAGAGCCCCCTGAGGGCGACCCCTGCCAGCCAGAGCGCGCGCTGCGCAAGCAGGAGCAGCTGCTCGCCGTCTTCGAGTTCCCCGATTTGGACGCCCTGCTTGACTGCGCCGGCGCGTATACCCGCGCCCTGCGCGGCGGGGAGGAGCGCCTGTTCACCCGCAGCGAGCTCTACGGGCAGCGTGAGCGCTACCGCCTGCTGGTGTGCCCCGCGCGGGAGCCGGCCGCGGTGCGCCGGTTCTTCTCGGAATACGCCTGGCCCTGCGGCGAGGACGCCTTTGCCGCGCACCACACCCGGGAGCACTGGCTGCGCGTGGGGGAGAGCTTTGAGAGCCTGGGCCTGCGCCCGCCCGCCGGATTGCCGCGAAAGCGCGCGGCGACTGCCTTTGCTCCGGGCAATGTGTATGCCGCAATTGATAATTGATAATTGATAATTGATAATTATTTCGCCGCCGCCCGCAGCTTAGCGATCGCCTCTTTCGCGTCGTCTGCGTTGAATATCGCGCTGCCCGCCACAAAGACATCCGCGCCGGCCCGGGCCGCTTTGGCGATCGTAAGCTCGTTGATCCCTCCATCCACCTGAATGATCACGCTCAATCCTCTGCGGGTGATCTCCTCCCGCAGGGCTTCGATCTTCGGCAGCATGTCCTCCATAAAGGCCTGGCCGCCGAAGCCGGGCTCCACCGTCATCACCAGGACCATATCCACCTGTTCCAGCCATGGAAAAGCGATTTCGACCGGCGTGCCGGGCTTTATGCTGAGCGCCGCCTTCTTGCCCGCCGCGTGGATGGCATTGAGCGCCTGCGATAAACACTCCCCGCTCATCGCCTCGGGGTGCACGGTGATCATATCCGCCCCGGCCCGCAGAAACGCCCCGATGTGCCGCTCCGGATAGTCGATCATCAAATGCACGTCGAAGAAGAGCGATGTGCGCGGCCGCAGCGCCGCGACCGCCTGCGCGCCGAAGGTGATGGGCGGCACGAAGTGGCCGTCCATCACGTCCAGGTGCAGCCAGTCGGCCCCGGCGCGCTCACAGCGCTGAGCCTCCTCGCCCAGACGGGAGAAGTCGGCGGAGAGGATCGACGGCGCGATGATCATAGCTTATCTCCTATGAAGCCGGCCAGCGCGCCCACCGCGCCCAGCAGGTAGTACACCGCCAGCGGCGCGCACAGGGCGATGCCGGAGATCAGCAGCCCCCTGTGGCGCTTCTTGAGGGTTTTTAAGATGACGCCCGCGATCAGCAGCAGCGCCCCGAGCACGCAAAACACCGCCAAACCCATGAGGATGAGGCCCAAAATCGCCACAAAAAACACCCCGTTTCATCCAAATAAATATGTCTGTTGTTCCTCGGTCAAGCTGTCGATTTCGCAGCCCATGCCCGCAAGCTTGCGCCGCGCCACCTCCAGGTCGATCTCCCGCGGCACGGGCAGCAGCAGCTTGTCGGATTTCTCACCCCGATGGTCTGCCAGCCATTTCGCGCTCAGCGCCTGGATGGCAAAGCTCATGTCCATGATCTCCGCCGGGTGGCCGTCCCCCGCGGCAAGGTTGACAAGGCGCCCCTCGGCCAGCAGGTGCAGCCAGTTGCCGTTCGGCATGCGATAGCCCACGATGTTGTGCCGCATCTCCCTCGCTTCGACGGCCAGTTCCTTCAGCGCCTTCACGTTGACCTCCACGTCGAAGTGTCCCGCGTTGCACAAAATCGCGCCGTCCTTCATGAGGGGGAAGTGTTCTTTTTTGATGACATCCTTGCAGCCGGTGACGGTGATGAAGAGGTCCCCTCTTTGCGCCGCCTCATGCATCTGAGCTAGCGTAAAACCGTCCATGATGGCTTCAATCCCCTTGATGGGGTCGATTTCCGTGACGACCACCTTCGCGCCCAGACCCTTGGCCCGCATGGCGACGCCCTTGCCGCACCAGCCGTAGCCCGCCACCACCACGGTCTTCCCCGCGACGATCAGATTCGTCGTGCGGTCGATGCCGTCGAAGACGCTCTGGCCCGTGCCGTAGCGGTTGTCGAACAGGTGCTTGCAGTCGGCGTCGTTGACGCGTATCATGGGGAAGCGCAGCCGCCCCGCTGTTTCCATCGCCTGCAAACGCAAAATCCCGGTGGTGGTCTCCTCGCACCCGCCGATGACCTTCCCCAGCAGCTGCGGGTAGTCCGCGTGCAGCATGCCGACCAGGTCCCCGCCGTCGTCGATGATGATGTCCGGCCCGACCTCCAGCACGGCGCGCACATGCGCCTCATATTCCCCATCGTTGGCGTTATACCAGGCAAACACGTTCAGGCCATCCCCGGCCAGTGCCGCCGCGACGTCGTCCTGGGTCGAGAGCGGGTTGCTCCCTGTGACCCACATCTCCGCGCCGCCCGCCGCGAGCACCCGGCAGAGATACGCCGTCTTGGCCTCCAGGTGCACGCTCAGCGCGATTTTAAGCCCCGCGAAGGGCCTCTCCTGCGCGAATTCCTCTTCCAGGCCGCGCAGCAGCGGCATGTTGCGCCGCACCCAGTCGATCTTTTGATGGCCGCTTGGGGCCAGTGCGGGGTCACGGATCTGGTTCATGCAATCCCTCCGCACACTCTGTCAGAGATTTTCTGCGCCTCCCAGCGCACCCGCTCCTCGTCCAGCCTGGTGAAACTTCCGTTCTCCAGCAGGATCTCCCCGTCCACCAGCACGGTCTCCACCTCGTTGCCCTGCGCGCCGTAGCACAGCGCCGCCAGGAGGCTCGAGCGCGGGCTGAAGTGGCTGTAATTCAGGTTGAGGATCGCCAGATCGGCCTTTTTGCCCGCCTCGATGGAGCCGATCGCATTGCCCAGGCCCAGTGCCTTCGCGCCGCCCATCGTGGCGATGTGCAGCCCCCGCGCGGCGGGCACGCACTCGGCGTCCTCATTGAAGCCCTTGTGTACCAGGCAGAGGTAGCCCAGCTCGCGGATCATGTTCAGGCTGTTGTTGCTGGCCGCGCCGTCGGTGCCCAACGCCACGTTGACCCCCGCCGCGAGCAGCTTCTTCACCGGTGCCGCGCCGTTGGAGAGCTTCAGGTTGCTCACCGGGTTGGTGGCCACGCTCACGCCGTATCTCGCGACGATTGCGATGTCGCTGTCGGTGATGTGCACGCAGTGGGCCGCCACCGTGGGCAGCTCGAACAGGCCGAGGCCCTCAAAATATTCGAACGGGGTTTTGCCGTATTTCTCCGCGATCTGCGCGTTCTCGTCCCGGCTTTCGCTGATGTGCGTGTGGATGCCCACGCCAAGCTCCCGCGCCCGCTCGATGATCAGCCGCACATAGTCCGGCGCGCAGGTGTAGGGCGCGTGAGGGGCCAGCAGAAAGGTCAGCCTGCCGTTTTCGGTGTTGTTATACTTGCGTATGTCCGCCGTAGCGGCCTCCAGCCTGGAAAGCCCGGCGGGGTCCTCGCGGCTCTCCCCCAGAAGGCCCTGCGAGAGCACCGCGCGGATGCCGCCCTCGGCGCAGGCGCGCACGATGTCGTCCATAAAGTAGTACATCTCGTTGAAGCAGGTGGCACCGGAACGCAGCAGCTCGCAGATGGCGAGCATCGTGCCCCAGTAGCAGTCGCCGGCCCGGAGGCGGTCCTCCATGGGGAAGATATGGTCATACAGCCAGGTCATGAAGGGCAGGTCGTCCGCGCGGTTGCGCAGCAGGACCATGGGCGTGTGGGTGTGGGCGTTCACCAGCCCGGGGATCACGAGCCTGTCCGCGCCGTCAATGGTTTTGTCGGGCGCGAACTGCGCCGGGGCCTGTCCAACAAAGGCGATTTTGTCCCCCTCGATGCCGATGTCGCACTGCCGTATCGCAGGGAGCCCAAGCTCCCCTTCGGGTACAGCGGCGCTGATATTTTTGAGCAATATCCTCACGGTGCCTCTCCTTTCCATGCCTATCCATCTTTATTATAACACATCCGGAGGAAAAGTGCAAATTGATTTTTTTTGAAATTATGAAAATCAGTTTTTACAATTTAGCCATTGCAGCCCGTGAAAAAATGTGGTATACTAAAAATTAGAATAGGAGGGATAGCCGTGATTGACCTGTTGCTGGTGCTCGCCTTCGCCCTCGTGGTGCTGGCCGCGGCGCGCCGGGGCTTCTTCAAGACGGTGCTGCGCCTGGCCGCGTGGATCGTCAGCATCGCCGTGGCGGGCGTTTTGAGCGCCGCGCTGGCCCCGCCGATCTACGAGGCCTTTTTCGCCGGGCCGGCGCGCGCCCTCATCGAGCAGAGCATCGGCGCCGCGGTGGAGAGCAGCCAGGCCGCCCAGGCCGCCCAGAAGGTGATCGAGGAGCTCCCCGAGGCGCTGCGGCAGCTGGCGGATTTCGCGGGCGTCTCCACCCGGGAGCTCATCGGCAACCTGCAATCGAACTTCAGCGCCGCCAACGCCGCGTCCCTGCTCGAGCAGAGCGTCGTGGCGCCCATCGCCACCGCGGTGATCCGCCTGTGCGTGTGCCTGGCCCTGTTCGTGCTGCTGATCATCGCCCTGCGCTTTGCCTGCCACTGGCTGGAAAAGCTGCGCGAGGTCCCGGTGCTCAAGCAGACCGACTGGATCCTGGGGGCCGCGCTGGGGGCCGTCAAGGGGGTCCTGCTGGTGTTCGTGCTGGCGCTGCTGCTGCGCGCCGCCGCGGCGGTGAGTACCGGCGAGAGCTTCCCCCTGGCGGTGGAAAATTCCCGCATCGCGAATTTGACGAGCGGATTGATCTGGTACAGATAGAAGGAGGCTCCCCCATGTCCGCTGCAATGAGAAAAGTCTTCACAATACCCAATATCATCTCATTCATACGCATCCTGCTCATCCCCGTGTTCGCCTGGGCCTACCTGAGCGAGCGCATGATCCTCGCCCTGATCCTCGTGGCGGTCTCCGGCGTCAGCGACAAGCTCGATGGCACGATCGCCCGCCGCACGAACCAGGTCAGCGACCTGGGAAAAATGCTGGACCCCGTGGCGGACAAACTGACGCAGATGACCCTGGCCGTGCTCATGTTCGTCCGGTTCCACGCCAGCGCCGACATATGGATGCAGCGCTTCGCCTGGGTCTTCCTGCTGTTCATCGCCAAAGAGGTGCTTATGCTGATTTTCGCGGGCGTCGTGCTGCTGCTGGGCAAGCGGCCCGTGGCGGCGGAGATCTGGGGCAAGGCGGCCACGGCGGTGTTCTACGTGGTGATGCTCCTGCTGTTCCTTGCCGGGCCCGACGTGGGCGTGTTCGCCAAGTGGTGGTCGTTCCCGCCGGCGGTGGTGCAGGTCCTGGTCGTGCTGAACCTGATATTGACCTTCGTCGCCTTCGCCAGCTACTTCCCGGATACGGCGCGGCAGATATTGAACAAGGAAAAACCCAAGGATAAGCCGGAGGATTGAACCCTATGCCCCAACCGATGTGTTCCCGCTGCAAACGCCGCCCCGCCATGTTCTTCGTCAGCCGCGTGGCCGGCCAGTCCGCCTATTGCCTGCCCTGCGCCCTGGAGACGGACATCCTCCCCATCAAGTCCATGCTGCGCAACATGGGCATCTCGGCCGAGGAGGCCGACCTGGCCAACGAGCAGTTCAACGAATTGATGCGCGACGGCGGTGACGAGATGCTCCGCCAGATGATGCGGGGCATGCCCGGCGTCACGCCCATTGCCCCTATGACGCCCATGGAGGCCCCGCTGCAGTTCGCCTTCAATGGCGAGGACGACGACGAGCCCGATGAATACGACGACGAGGAGGAGTCCGGCGCCCCCCCCGAGGCCGTGCCCGTGGCCGCGCCCCGGCGGGGCGAGCGCAAGGGAAAGAAGGACAAGTCCCGGAAATATATCTCGCAGTACTGCACCGATTTGACCCGCCGCGCCCGCGAGGGCAAGCTGGACAAGGTCATCGGCCGGGAGGACGAGATCGCCCGCACGATGCAGATCCTCTGCCGGCGCAGCAAGAACAACCCCTGCCTCATCGGGGAGCCCGGCGTGGGCAAGACCGCCATCGCCGAGGGCCTGGCCCGGCGCATCGCCGCGGGGGAGGTCCCCTCGCGCCTGAGCGAGAAGGAGATCCACCTGCTCGATCTGACCGCCCTGGTGGCGGGCACGCAGTTCCGCGGGCAGTTCGAGAGCCGCATCAAAGGCCTGATCGAGGAAGTGAAAGCTTTAGGCAATATTATTTTGTTCATCGACGAGGTGCACAGCCTGGTCGGGGCCGGCGACGCCGAAGGCTCCATGAACGCCGCCAACATTTTAAAGCCCGCCCTCTCGCGGGGCGAGGTGCAGATCATCGGCGCCACCACCTTCACGGAGTACCGCAAATACATCGAGAAGGACGGCGCCCTGGAGCGCCGCCTCCAGCCGGTCAAGATCGAGGAGCCCTCCATAGAGGACACCTGCCAGATCCTCGAGGGCGTCAAAGAGCACTACGAGAGCTTCCACAAGGTCAAGGTCAACCCCAGCATTGTGCGCAAGGCCGTGGTGCTCAGCGAGCGCTACATCACCGACCGGTTTTTGCCCGACAAGGCCATCGACCTGCTGGACGAGGCCTGCACCTGCGCGAACCTGCGCAACGCCGCCATCGAGGAGCTGGAGAAGACCCGCAAAAAGATACAGAAGCTCCTCGACCAGCAGCAGCAGCTGATGGACCAGCAGGACGTGGACTACGAAAAGCTCTCGGAGATCCGTAGCGAGACCATTCGCGAGGAGAGCCGCATGGCCGCGCTGAAGGAGCAGGCCGCCGACAACCTGGTCACGGAGGACGACCTGGCCCGGGTCATCCAGCTGTGGACGGGCATCCCCGCCCAGAAGGTGATGGAGAGCGACATCCGCCGCCTGCGGGACCTGGAGGAGGCCCTGAAGAAACATATCATCGGCCAGGACGAGGCCGTGGCCGCCGTATCGGCGGCGATCCGGCGCACCCGCGTGTCCTTGAGCCCCCAGCTGCGCCCCGCGTCGTTCATCTTCGTGGGGCCCACGGGCGTGGGCAAGACGGAGCTCGTCAAGCGCCTGGCCGCGGAGCTGTTCGACAAGCCCGAGACCCTCATCCGCCTGGACATGAGCGAGTTCATGGAGAAGCACGCGGTCTCGCGCATCATCGGCTCCCCGCCGGGCTACATCGGCTACGACGAGGCGGGCCAGCTCACCGAGAAGGTGCGCCGCAAGCCCTACAGCGTCATCCTGTTCGACGAGATCGAGAAGGCCCATCCGGACGTGATGAATATCCTGCTGCAGATCCTCGACGAGGGCCGCATCCACGACGCGCAGGGGCGCGAAGTCGGCTTCGAGAACACCGTGATCATCATGACCTCCAACGCGGGCAGCGAGCGCAAGGACGGCGCGCTGGGCTTCGGCAAAACGCGGGACGCCGCCACCAAGGAGCGCTGTATGAAGGCCCTGAAGGACTTCCTGCGCCCGGAGTTCCTCGGCCGCGTGGACGAGACCGTCTTCTTCCGCGATTTGGACGCGGAGGACTTCGAGCGCATCGCCGTGCTGCAATTGGAGGAATTGAAGGCCTCCCTGCTGGAGAAGCAGATCGTCTTCACCTGGACGCCCGAGGCCCCCAGGGCCCTGGCGCAGATGTCCATCGGCGGCACCCGCGGCGCGCGCGACCTGCGGGGCGTCCTGCGCCGCCGGGTGGAGGACCCCATCACCACGCAGATCGTGCAGTCCGTGGACGCGAAGCTCAGCCAGGTGCTCCTCAGCGAGGAGGCGGGCGACGTGGTCGTCACGGCGATGTGAGGAGGCCCCCCTATGTCCCCCGAACGCATGAAAGAAGTCCACCGCATGCTCATCGAAGCCCTCAACGCGCATTCGGGTGAGGGTATCGAAGACCTCTTCCACGACCCCTACACCGTCCACGAGGGCCACATCAACCCGGACGGCGCGGAGCGGTGCTACGCGGTCACCCACGATATGCTGAAGGCCTCCATCGCCAGGCCCATCCCCGGCCTGCCCGACAAGCATCAATCCATTGTGATGCAGATCGCCGAGGGCGACCTGGTCTTCACCTACTGCGCCGCGACGGCGACCCACGCCGGCCCCTGGCTCGGCC